>Ga0315901_10000111_pt1 | contig 115444 bp, 89 predicted proteins | sample LakEriMetagenome_10_FD_203761 | JGI IMG/M metagenome (GOLD analysis project Ga0315901, IMG submission 203761) | Freshwater fungal communities from buoy surface, Lake Erie, Ohio, United States - Buoy 2 MA116 | ecosystem: Environmental > Aquatic > Freshwater > Lake | place: USA: Lake Erie, Ohio... | reverse complement strand
ATCAATAAAACAGTTTTCATATATTGAAATTTATGGTGAATTCGGTTCCTTTTTCAAGTTGACTTTGCACGTCGATCTTTCCACCCATCAGATCAATGTATCTTGAAACAATATGCAGTCCGAGACCGGTCCCCTGGATATTGACCACATTTTTCCCGCGAAAAAATCTTTCAAACAAATGCTTCATATCCACTTCCGGAATACCCAATCCTTCATCCTTTACGGATATCCTTATATTATTTCCGTTGTTCTCACTTTGAACCCAGATCGTGGATTGCTCCGGAGAAAACTTGATGGCATTGGAGATAAGGTTGATCATGATGTTTCGTACCAGTGAAACATCAAGGATAGCATGATCATGACCATTGTGTTCATAGTTGATCTTCTGATCACTCTTGAGAATTGGATGAATCTCACTGATGATAAGCTGCATTTGCTCCTTCAGGTTAAACTCCGACAAATGGATCTGTATTTTTCCTTCCTCAATCTTTCCAAGAGAGAGGAACTCATTGAGAATGTCGGTTAGATTGCTGACAGCTGAACGAATGCGAAGAATATGCTTATCGCGCTTGTCCTGCTCATCTGCTCCGGTATATTTTCCTATCAGTGAAACAGAAGAAAGAATAGTACTGAGAGGAGTGCGAAATTCATGCGAAGCCATTGAAACAAACCTTGACTTCAGATCACTCAACTCGCGCTCTTTGCTCAAAGCTTCAGAAAGCTCATGCGTTCTCATTTCCACCTTGTGCTCAAGCTCTGCATTCAATTCTTCGATCTCTTTGTTGACTTTCTCAACCTCCTCTTTTTGCGTGCGAAGTGTATTTTCAATCTCTACACGCTTGGTGATGTCGATGACAAAGGCAATCACATATGGCTCGTTATCGATAGTATAATGTCCCAGACTTATTTCTACCGGAAATTCTTCACCGCTCTTTTTTACTGCCAGCAATTGCAATCCTTTCCCCATTGGACGATTTTCAGGATGGCTGTCGTATCCTTTTCGGTGAGCGACATGTCGGTCTCTGAATCTCGCCGGAATAAGTTGTTCAACCTTCATGGTATTGATCAGCGTTGAGTCATATCCGAACAGATCCATGGCCTGTTGATTAGCGAGTATGATACTTCCTTGTTTATCTACCAGTATGATAGGGAGTGTTGCATATTGAAAAAGCGCTTCGAACTTTTTGATCTCCTTGAAAAGGTTCTCAGAAAATATTCTTTGGGTATCAATGTTGATGATCCTTTGAATAATGAAGACCATTTCATTGTGCTCAAATTTTGTGATATCAAGCCTGCCTAGAAAATGACTACCATTTTCTCTCCGGAACATAACCTCTTCCGTCCAATGGCCGTTGCTGTTTATGGTATTCTGAATCAGTTCCTCCAGTTCAGTACCCAATTCATTCTTTCTGTAAGAAAATAAGGTCAAATTCAATTTGAATTTTTCTTTATCCTCAACCCCAAAAAAATGAGAAAATGCATCATTGCAATGAATCAGCACCTTGCCGGTTTCGTCCCAAACGGCGACAAACTCACCCGGGAATGCCGAAAATGCATTTAATACACAGTCCTGTATAGAAGCAATTTGTTGAGATGAATTCATAAACCGGGGTCAAATTATCAAACCGAAATGAAATGAAAAAGCTTTCAACAACAAGTTACCCAAAAAAATACCCTTATGCAGAAAATGATCAATCTAACAAGACCCTTAAGGCAACGAAAAAGATGAATTGTATCATCAGAAGTGGTATAGAAAATCTATTCTTGTGCTGTTTTTGAACATAGATAAAAATGAGAGCGATCAGATAGGCAATACAAAACCAGCAAACATAATTGAAAAAGGGGATTTGATTGTTCTCCCATATCCAATAATTAAACTCCATTGCAACTGGCTCCATAACCCAATCAAAAATCGTTGCAATAAAAGCAGCACCCAAGGCAGCAAAGACAGGACTCAAATTTTGTATTGAAGGAAGACATTGAATGGCAACTACAGAACAATAAACTATACAAAACCAATTGATGCCAATCAACAATGGCACACCTGAAATTTTAGGACCCAGATAATTACCATATGCGTAGCTTCCAAAAAGAAGTCCTGTGTTCACACCAATTACCTCAGTGAAAAATCCAATGGCAAATGCCAAAATAAATAAATACCAAAATCGGTTTTGCAGTTTTACCTCGTTCCAAAGCAGAAGTGTAAACATCAGTAATAAATTGACTGATGTCATCCCTAGAAAAAAATCCCTTTGGAAATACACAATACCGATAACGCCTGCCGTGTGAACCAACAGGGCGATGAAGATTGAAATATTGAATCGGCTACCTGCTGATGAAAATAAATTTTTAATATGGTCAATATTCTTGAACATGAAAATCACTCAGGACCAACTTTGGTTTTAGGTGAAGGAACCATATTACTTACGATAGCTGCACTTTTCAGACAGAGCGGAATACCGCCTCCCGGATGAACACTGCCACCTGTAAAATACAATCCTTCTATTGAAGGCTTGCTATTGGGATGCCTGAGAAAAGCTGCCCATTTGGAATTAGAGCTGGTGCCATATAGAGAACCCAGATAGGAATCCGTTCTGGATTGGATACCTGCAGGCGAGATAACCTCTTCAACCTGAATAGCTGCTCCGATATCACGTCCCAGGATTCTAGAGAGCTTATCGACCACATTTCTTTTTAATGTATTGATCTCCTTCTGCCAGTCTGCGTCAGCAATGGCCGGAGCATTCACCATCACAAACCAGTTCTCACAACCCGCCGGTGCTTGTCCGACTTCCATTTTAGAAGTGATGTTGACATATACAGTTGGATCATCATAAAACTTTTTGCGGCTGAAAAGATGATCAAATTCTTCGTTATAATTTTTACTGAAAAAAATATTGTGTAAATGCAACTCAGAAAAAGATTCTTTCATTCCCCAATAAAAGATCAATGCGCTGCTGCTTCTTTCATTTTTGAGTATAGCAGATGCAGCCGTGTCATCGGTCAGCAGATCCTTGTAAGTATAGTAGGCATCAACATTGCTTACTACAACATCTGCCCTGCAAAAAATGCCATTTGATATGATGCCTTTAGCAAATCCTCCTACAGTAACAATCTTCTCCACTCGGGTATTCAAAATAAACTTCACACCCTTTTTTTCCGCCAGCTTTACCAATGCCTTGGGTATACTGATCATACCACCCTTTGGATAAAAAGTACCTTGGTTCTGCTCAAGATGAGGGATAAGGCTGAGCATACCGGGAGCCCGATAAGGGTTGCTTCCGTTATATGTGGCAAAACGATTGAAGATCTGAACTGCTTCCTGTGTTGAAAATCTGCCTCGATTGAATTGATCCAGGGTGCGGAACATATATTGCCAGCGAATGGTCTTCAACGCTGTCAGAATCCGCGGATGCAGCCAGGTTGACATCTTGTGCAGGGAATGATTCAAAAAAATCGTACCTACATTTTCATACACACGCTCTGCATCCTTGAGATATTGCAAGACATTTCCTGCAGGTTCGCCCAGTACTGACTCCATTTCATTTGCAAATGAGGGAGCATGTGTGTGAGCGTTCAGGATCTTTCCATTCTCAAAAAAATAGCGACAGGCAATATCAACTTTTTCATACTCGAAATAAGAATCGATATCCTCGCCGGCCAAATGAAAAAGTTCTTCGATATTTACCGGCTGTGTGAAAAGAGAAGGTCCTGCATCAAAACGATAACCTTCCTTTTCAATCAAATATAGCTTACCCCCCGGAACTTCGTTTTTCTCATGTACTTCAACACTATAGCCTTTTGATGCCAGTCTGATTGCAGTGGCTATCCCACCAATACCGGCACCGATAACAATTGCTTTATCAGTTGGCATTGATGTTCAACTTGTTTTTAGCCATGAATTCCTCCAGCATCGGGAAGGCAATCCTGAACCATGCGGTATATTTTGAAGGATGGCTTGTAAGATTGTCTTTTAACTCTTCCATCGATTTGTAACAATAGTCTCCTACTTCATCTTCATTTGGAAACACAGGTCCATCGTATTCTCCGAGCAAAACATGATCATATTCATATTCAGTCAGATCATTATCGAGTTCAGCCTTGTAAATAAAATGGAATGCCGGACTTACTGAAGCTTCAAAACCGAGCTCCTCCCTGATCCTTCTGGTAGCAGCCTGCTGTGGTGTCTCATCCGGGTAAGGATGACTGCAACAGGTATTGGTCCACAACCCACCACTATGGTATTTCTTCAGTGCTCTTCGTTGCAGCAACATTTCTCCTTTGCTGTTGAAAAGAAAAACACTAAAAGCCCTGTGCAACAAAGCCTTTCGATGGGCTTCCATCTTTTCCATGGTGCCAATGGGTTGATCTTGCTCATTCACCAGTACCAGCATTTGTTCTTCTTGTGTATTCATGGTTCAGGGTTTGGTCTTTTCAATGATCTTAAGAAATGATGATCCCATCGGATCCACAGCCGGATCACAATATGCGATCAGTTTACCTTCTTCATCCAGAATATATTTTGAAAAATTCCAAGCGGGAATGGTATTGTTCCAACCATTGCGTGCCGGATCAGACAGCCATTTGAAAATAGGATGTTGATCATTGCTTCTGATAACGGTTGTTTTCATTGCCATCGGAAATTCAACACCGTAATTCTTTTTACAGAATGCAGCGATTTCTTCATTACTACCTTTCTCCTGCTTCTTGAAATCATTGGCAGGAAAACCCACGATTACCAGATCCTGCTTGTGTTTTGCATACAATGTTTGCAAAGCTTCATACTGTGCTGTATAACCACAATCACTAGCGGTATTGACGATAATGATCTTCTTGCCTTTAAAAGACGATAACAAAAGGGGTTGACCATCGATGGATTCAAATGGAATATCGTAGACGGAACTGGCAGGAGATACGGATGAAGGCGAAAGAAGAATTCTGTTGTTGGCTCCCAGGAATCTTGTTACGCTTGTGAGTATTGGATAGGCTGATCTCAAAATGGATTGTCTTGCACTCATGCCGGAATTATTTTTAGAAATGCTGCATGCCCAGAAAAGCAACATGCTCAGTAAGGCTATTGCAATGGTTTTTGAAATTGATTTAAAGCGGGTAGTCATCAACTGAATTTGAATATTTTTTTTAACAAGGCCGCCTTCCCTTTGAATGGAGCATACCATACAGGAACATCGAACCAGGAACGGGAATGCAATACCGACTTTGGCCGGGTGAATGCTTCGAACCCGAATTTCCCATGGTATTGCCCGATACCACTATAACCTACGCCGCCAAAGGGCAGATGAGGATTACCCAGATGAATGATGCCATTGTTTATACAGCAACCACCAAAGCGAATCCTCGAAATATAATACTCCTGAACAGCAGCGTCATCAGCATATATGTAAAGAGAAAGAGGATATGGATTTTTTTCTACCCAATCCACCACTTCCTGCTTCTCGGAATACGTGATCACGGGCAAAATGGGTCCAAAAATTTCTTCCTGCATAACAGTATCGTCCATGCTCACATCCTCCAGAATGGTAGGCTCGATGTACAGATCATTCTCTTCGTGTCTGCCACCGGAAATAATCTTACCCTGGGCGAGATAACTCTTGAGTTTCTCAAATCGCTTGTGGTTGATGATCCTGCCTAGGTCTTCACTGCGACTCGGATCATCACCAAACATCTTTTTGATATTGTCCATCATCTTTTGTAAAAGAGAAGACTTGATGGAATGATGAACCAGCACATAGTCGGGCGCTACACAGGTTTGCCCTGCATTCATCAGTTTGCTCCAAACTATTTTCTTTGCTGTATAATCAAGATTGGCAGATGTGTCTACAATACAGGGACTCTTTCCTCCGAGTTCCAGTGTAACCGGCACAAGTTTCTTTGCCGCCATCTCCATGATTTTTTGTCCCACAAACGTGCTGCCGGTAAAAAATACATGATCGAAACGAACAGATTCCATCATCTGAGGGATGACCTCGCCGCCAATACCTTGTACCACATGTACGTAGGAAGGCGGGAATATACTGGTAATGATTTTCTCGATGACCAGTGCGGTATGCTGTGATTCCTCGCTGGGTTTGATGATAGCAGTGTTTCCGCCGGCGATCGCACTGATCAGTGGACTCAGTGTCAACAAAAAGGGATAGTTCCAGGGGGCAATAATCAAAACGATTCCCAGCGGATCGCGGTAAATGCGACTGCTGGAAGGAAGGAACATCATGGGAGTTGGAACAGACTTAGGCTTAGCCCAATTTTCCAAATTTTTGACTGTAAAGTCTATTTCTTTGATAACCTGCCCTGTCTCGGCGCCAAAAGACTCAAACTCGGATTTCCGAAGATCTTTATGAAGAGCATTCGTTATCTCCGCCTCATGGGAGATCACAGCAGCTTTTAATTGCTGAAGTTTATCTTTTCTGAAAGAGATGGATCGGGTTGTACTACCTTCAAAAAAAGCCTTTTGATCCTTGTAAATTGTTGAGATATTCGACATGTCCAAAGTTAAAACAATGAACAAGGAAGATAGTTCAATATTTGAAATCATGTGAGAATGCCTCCGCTGTTAGCGGAAACTTCAATTTGTTCACGGGGATTGGAGAGAAAGCAACCTCTGCACTACCAGCTCACCCACTTTTCTGCCTGCTGCATTTCCTGAATCAAGATCGAAGCGATAATGAATTCCTCCGTAGAGTCTTGAAATACTGGCTTCCCGTGCAGCATCACGGAATGATTTTATCTCTCTGTTGGCAATACCGAATTCAAGCAGCGAAGTGTCCGTAAAACTCAGGTTTTCACCATAAAAGCGGGTCATGACCTCAGCCGCAGCTGCAGAGATGGTGGAGTGCCCGCTGGTATATGATGGGAATGGAGGAGTTTGAATATAGGGATGCCATTCACCCGAAATTTTTTCATTGATAACAGTCTCAGGGCGTACATAATTACTTCTGTATTTTTCATCCCAGCAACTGACAAAGCCATCAAAAATGGCAATTGCAGTATGTGTATAGGAAGCTACAGTTGTTTTGAAATCAGCATTTGCTTTTTGGGCAGCAATACCCACTATGTTCATCCAATGTCCGGCCGGTGAGAATTTTTTGGTTGCGAACTGCACATGTCCTGATACATTCAACTTGAACGGATTGTCGTCCCAGAAATCGGCAATGTGTTTTTGCTCATCAGTAAGTGTCTCTACTGTTTGCTTCACTTCCATCATGCTTATGTAATACTCACTGCCAGTTTTCATATCAAAAACCGGTGGTCTGCCTGGCATACACTGCGATGCAGAGTCCAGCACAAAGGGTCTGATCTCCCGCCAATGCGGTTCCAGTCCGTTAGCATACATGGGTGGTGTAGGCACCCATCTGCCGGCCGAATCATTCACCGAATATCTTGAGGCCCCTCTTGTTGCTGCATAATGATCTCCTTTGCTCCAATGCAGAATGGCATCAGCAACAGCATCGGCATATTTGAGGGAAGCTTTGCGAACAGAGGAAGGAACACCGATGCTGTCTGCCATTTTCAACAGTTTCTGATGATAGCCCATCAGACTTCCTTCGGGAAAAGTAACAGCATTGCCCACTTTGGTGAAAGCCAGCAAAGCAGCAAGTTCAAAGTCTATCACTGCTTCAAAATCAGATTTTGGCATTGCCGGCATGTGCCTGATTCTACCGGCAAGGCTTTGCAATGAACTATCGCCACCCGCAAGACATTCATAAGCAGCAATGTTGGCATACGCGTAATTACGAGCTGCGATCATGGGTGGAAAATTATTTTCCAGAACAACGTTGTTGAGTTGTTTGACAGTTTTGTTATACAGCAAAGGATCGGTAAACAATGAATTATAATTTTCATCGGCACCGCAGCCCAGTAAAAGAAAAATGAACAGGAACCCTATACCATATTTCATGCTGTGATTTTTTTCGGAACAATACAAACCATTTAAATATGTCTTTATTCCATACCAATGATCAGTAAAATGATCAGCAAACTGCAATCATACTGATCTCAACGTTCACCCCTTTCGGTAATCCTTTCACAGCAACCGTTTCCCTGGCAGGATGATCGCCGCTGAAATAACTACCATACACTTCATTTACGGCAGCAAACAATGACATATCGGAAAGAAAGATAGTAGTCTTTACTACTGAAGAAAAATCAGCACCAGCCTCATGCAGGATCGCCTTCAGGTTATTCATCACCTGATGGGTCTCAGCATCAATGGAACTCATTTCCAGATCTCCCGTTGCAGGCACAATGGCAATCTGACCAGAAATAAACAAAAATCCATTGGCTTTTACAGATTGGTTATACGGACCTATCGGCGCAGGAGCCTTATCAGTATTGATCACTTTTTTTACCATAAGATTAATTTGAAACACGAAGATAATTGCTTTACACCAACCTATTTTTGCATCTATGCGTAATTACATCCTCCAGATCAATACCGCCCTGAGTGAGGCATCAGTAAGTATATGCGCCAATGGGGAAACGATAGGCGAAAAGATCAACCCGTCCCAACAGGAACATGCCGGTTTTCTGCAACCCGCCATCGCTTCACTTTGCGATGAATTGCAATTACAGCTTTCTGATCTTCATGCTGTGTCTGTAGTGAACGGTCCGGGATCTTACACCGGACTGAGAGTGGGACTATCGGCAGCCAAGGGAATCTGTTATGCGCTTGATCTGCCACTCATTTGTATCAATACTTTGGAATGGATGGCTTATGCTAATATAAACCAGGACGCGGACTGGATTTGCCCGATGATTGATGCAAGACGCATGGAAGTCTTCACTGCTGTATATGACAAGGAAATGAATGAGTTGATGAAACCCCAACCCAAAATTCTTGAACCTTCAGATTTTTTGGATCATTTGAATGAAAAATCCATCGCTTTTGTTGGAGACGGCTCAAGAAAATGGAAAGAAATATGCCATCACACCAATGCAAAATTTCCGGAAGCACATTTTGATGTACTATCTCTTTCAAAACTTTCTCAAAAAAATTATTTACTAAACCGCTTTGCAGACCTGGCATACTCCGAACCTTTTTACACGAAGGAATTTCATAGCAACAAATAGAAAAGAATGTATATTCGCTCTACATAACCTACTAACCTACACCAAATGTCTGAACCAAAGAAAAATGTTTCGCGGGATCGTGAAACTGCACCTCCCAAAAACAACCAGTTACCATCAATCGCACCGTCATTGGATCATCTCAGCATCAAAAAAGCCAGTCTGGTATTCAGAGCTATGAATCATCAACTCAGGCAGGAAATGATCCGGATGATTGATAACAAAGGCCAGGTCACGGTTACCGATATTTTCGTAGAAATGCGGCTGGAACAATCTGTCGCAAGCCAACACCTTGCCATCCTAAGGAGAGCAGGTATTGTGGTGGCGGAAAGAGACGGAAAATTTGTTTACTATAAACTCAATGCTGACAGATTGATTCTTATCAACAGGATAATTCAGGAACTGCTGAATTGATCATCACAAATTGAGTTCTTCCAAAGTCAGATCAGCATACTCCGATTTGTAAGGATGTTTCCAGCGGCGGTGACTCCAGAGATAGTTGGATGGCCTCTCTCTGACTTTTTCCTCAACATATTTTATATATCTCTTTGTGAGATCCCCTGGCTGCATGGAAGCAATATCATCGGTAATGCGTTCAGCAGTAAAGGAATAAACCCCTCTTTTTATTGGATAGAAATATCCAAAAACCACTACCATATCCCGCATGCGGGCCGCTTTTTCGGGGCCCATGACAAAAGGTGCCGCCTTACCAAAAAAATTCAACCACCATGCCCTTGCCGGATCTCCGGGATTCTGATCCGCTACCAGCGCCAATGCATATTGATTGTTCTGATGAGGTAGAAAATTGTTTTTAAAATCATTGGCAGGAATAAGCACGGTTCCGAAACGCGTTCTGATCTTTTTGAAAAGACTCTCAAAAAACGGATTGATGATAGGCTGATAAACTCCCAGAAATTTCATGGGCATCATCCTGGAAACACCAAGATTCACAATCTCCCAGTTGAAATTGTGCATGGCATGGATCTGAATGTTTTTCTGCGTTCCCTCGAAAACTTTCAGGATTTCAGGCGATGCATAAAACATCCTGTTGATAAGGGCATCACTGGCGCTGATCAACTTGATGGATTCAAGCATCGCATCAGTAAAGTTTCGGTAGAACTGCTTGGCTATCTTGATCCTTTCCTCTACGGTCTTTTCCGGAAAGGCAATGGCAAGATTAGACAAAACCACTTCCCTTCTATAGCCTATCCAATGGTAGACGACATAAGAGATAATATCACTGAGCAGGTGAAGCCCCCGAAGCGGTATCAAAGACACGCCATACAACAAAAAATATAAGACCCGGTTCTTCAAGACTACTGACTTATGTTGCGATGGCTGCCATCACAGAACGGAGGGGTTTTGGTTTGCTTGCACTGACAAAGCCAAACCTCTTTTTCTTCCTCAAAAGTCACTTTCAAACTTGCGTATGGGGCGCCTTCGATCTTCTTGTGCTTACCATCACAAAAAGGCTGCTTCTCGCTCAAACCGCAAGTACACCAGGCATAGGTTTTACCGGCTTCTACCTTTACACAACAAGGCTCTGTTTTGGCAGCCTTGGGAAATCCTTCGTTGGGAATCATGTCTTCCATATTCTTTTATTTATTTATGTGATGAGAAAATGTTTCTATCAAAGTTAAAATACCTTCATTTCGAGTAGCCGTTGTTTTGATCACCGGTCTATCCCCTGACATTTGCTTCAAGCGCTTGGCAAAAAGATCTGCACCAGGGCGATCAGATTTGTTAACAGCAAAAATATCTGCCACTTCCATCAAGCCGGATTTCATGAATTGAATTTCGTCGCCCGCTTCCGGAACCAGCACCAGAATCTTTGTATCCGCCATCCTTGCTATATCCACTTCCGATTGACCTACTCCAACTGTTTCAAGCAATATGAGATCGAAAGGGCATTGTTTCAAAAACCCTATAATCTCCCTGATCTTTGGATGAAGCCCACCTGTAGTTCCTCGGCTGGAGAGTGAGCGGATATAAAAGTTGGGATGATCATGCCAGCGGTTCATCCTGATCCTGTCGCCCAGCAATGCACCCGAATGAAAAGGGGATGATGGATCAATGCATAGAACCGCAACTTTTTTATGTTGCTGATCGAAAACACCAAGCATGGCATCCACCAGACTGCTCTTGCCGGCTCCCGGAGGTCCCGTGATGCCAATAACAGGAACGGTGGAGGGCTGGGATGCAATTTCTAAACAAGCTGATGCCGCCCCTGCATTGTTTTCCAACATCGACAAACATCTGGCAATGCTTTTTCTGTCACCCTTTAATGCCTCCTTAATGATCGTTTCCATCATGCCGACAGTAAAATTACCGCATTATGCTGATTTACCCCACCTTTGTGGAAACGGAATGGCATGAGAACTCTTTGCCTCGATCTTGGCAATACCCGAATGAAAGCAGCCCTGTTTGAAGACGGGAAACTCATACATATAGAAGTGCTCGATAATAATGGGATTGAGAAAACAAGTCAGCTGATTCATGATTTTCACCCAAATAGATCGATACTTTCTTCCGTCATTCATCATGACCCCCTGCTCGAAGACTTGCTGGAAAAAAATACGGCCTTTCACCGGCTGAATCACCTGTCGAGACTCAATTTCTCCATGGCCGTTGGCAAACCGGAAACCATGGGAGCCGATAGACTGGCGCTGGCAGCTGCTGCCGTTCATTTTCATCCTGAGCAACACAATCTTGTCATAGGACTGGGAAGCTGCATCACCTACAATTTCATCAGCAAATACCATCAATTTTTGGGGGGAGGCATCTCCCCTGGCATGGAAATGCGCCTTAAATCACTGCGCGACTACACAGCCCTGCTTCCACTGGTTGAAAAAGAATGGGAATTCCCTCTGATCGGCTACGACACCAAAACCAATATCCTCAGTGGTGTAGTGCTGGGAATGGCCAAGGAGATTGAAGGAATGGTGGAAGAATACAGCAAAAAATACGCGAACTTTAACGTGCTTTTAACCGGGGGGGATTGCACCTATTTTGCCCGACTGATGAAAAACAGGATATTTGCAGACCCCGACTTACTTTATAAAGGATTGTATGCGATCAGTGAGACCAATAACTAATTGTTTTTCAGCCGTTTTGATGATATTGATGCTTTCGCTTGCATCCATGCTGACAAGAGCCCAGGAGAACTCTCCTTACTCCCGCTATGGACTGGGCGATCTGACGCCCGCTCAGAATATCGTGAACAGGAGCATGGGAGGTATCGCAACTGCTTACGGCGATTATTCAACAGTAAACTTTACCAATCCTGCATCGTATGCAGAATTGAAAATCACTACTTTAGACATCGGACTCGACTATAATTCAAGAACCCTCAGGGCCCTGGATCCACCCAGAAAATTCAATTCATCCTATCTCATCCCCTCTTATTTGCAACTCGGACTACCCTTGTCAAAAAAAAGAAACTGGGGCATGGCTGTGGGATTAAGACCTGTATCAAGAATCAACTATGAACTTGTGTACAGAACAAGACTGCCAAACATTGACAGCGTCAGATATCAGTATACAGGAAATGGTGGTACCTATCAGGCCTTTACAGGAATGGCTTATGGAACCAAAAAACTGAACATCGGATTCAATTTCGGTTATATGTTCGGAAACAAAGAATACAGTTCCCAACTGGCATTTATCAACGACACCATCTCCTACAAAACAACCAGCTCAACAGATACGACACGTTTCGGCGGACTGTTTTTAAATGCAGGCATACAATACAAGATCAAACTGAGCGAAAAAACAACCCTCAAATTGGGAGCTCACGGAAACCTGGAAACCAAAATGAATGCAATCCGAAATCTGACCAGGCAAACAATTGAATTCAGCTCAAGCGTGGGATTGATAACAGTGGACAGCATATACAAAGGACAGGATGAAAAAGGATCTATACTTTATCCTACAACCTGGGGCGCCGGTTTTATGGTGGAGCATGAAAACCAATGGCAGTTCGGTGCTGAGATAGGAGTGGCGAATTGGTCTTCCTACCGGTATTTCGGAATTCCCGATAAACTGGCCGATAACTGGACATTTAGATTGGGCGGTCAGGTCATCCCCGATTTCAAATCAGAAAATTATTTCAAAAGAGTAGCATACCGTTTAGGCGCATCTTTCGGTCCGGATATTTACAACCCGGGCAGAAATGTTCCACAGAGCTGCTTCAGTTTTGGATTTGCACTTCCGGTTAGGAGAAATGTATATACAAATCAATATACTATCATCAATACAGCCTTCGAAATCGGGACACGCGGAAACAAAGAGAATCAGATCCGTGAAAACATTTTTCGTTTTTCCTTAGGGCTTAACCTGAGCGACATCTGGTTCAACAAACCCAAATATCAATAGCATTGGTTCCGTGAAAAGGAACTGGTACATATGGCTTGTTTCCTTTTTCATTCTTTCCTGTGAGAATGATGAAAAAAAAGTGAATGCTTTTTTCAACAAACGACTGGGAGTAGATGAAGCCATAAACATAGAAAGTTTCATGAGCCAGGGCGGTAAGATGAAAGCCAAACTTACAGCGCCACTTATGTTGAGGTACCAGGATACCAGCTCAAGGGTTGAACTTCCCAAAACACTCCATGTTGATTTTTATGATTCCACGCTCCAGGTGGAAAGCAAACTGGATGCGGGTTTTGCCACTTATTACGAAACGCGCAACTACATCTTCCTGAGCGACAGCATCAGGGTCTACAATACCAAAGGAGATACCCTTTTCTGCAAGGAGCTTACCTGGGATCAGGCAATGGGAAAATTCCATACCCAAAAGCCGGTTCGCATCCATACACCTGATATGATCATGTATGGCGAAGGACTATCCGCTCCTCAGGACTTCAAGACCTTTGAGATCTTCAAGGTCACCAACAGCGTGATCAGGATGAAAGATTAAACCGTTATTGTAAATTTTCTACTATCAGGATTTATAAATTACTCTTCAAAATTTTTAGGACGAGTCATTTATTTTATAGAACTTATATCATCCATTACATAAACCCCTCTGCCATAGGTGGCAATGACAAGATTTCTGTCGCGTGGATGGATAAACAGATCATTTACAGACACGGTTGAAGGAAGATTGGCCTGCAAAGATTTCCAGCTAGCTCCACGATCAGTACTCACATAAATGCCCATATCCGTTCCGCAATAGAGAATGTTGGGATTTTTATTGTCCTCGCGAACTACATTCACGGGTGAAGCAGGTAGATTGGCCGCAATGCTTCTCCATGTTGTTCCCTTGTCTTCCGAAACATAGATATAAGGTTTGTCATCATCTTCCCTTCTGTTGCTCAACGTCAGATACACTCTGCCCTCTTTGAAAGCTGAGGCAACCAATCGGGAGACATGTGCATTTTGAGGAATGCCATTCATGATGCTCTCAAATTTTCCATCAGCAGCTCTTCTCCAAACCCTGCCATCATCAGTACCTGCATAGAGCAATCCTTTTTTCAAAGGCGATTCATCAATTGCCGTGATGGCCTGGTGATTGATGGCATAGGGTGTGCGTCCCATGCGGGTTTTATCATTGTATGTAAGATCATCACTGATCCGCTTCCATGTGTTACCGCCATCGTTGGATTCAAACAGATATTGAAATCCATGGTAGAGGGTTTTATTGTCGTGAGGAGAGATCATGGTATAGGCCAGCCATTCGCCACGATGGACTTCCTCATCATCTGCCTTTTTAGGATAAATATCACGTGTACGAACAGAGTCCGGATGAGGCTTCTTCCCCCACTCTGTTTTGGGCATACGCAAATCACTTTTGGTCAGCCTGCCATAAAAAGTACTGGCATACATGATATCTGGATCCTTGGGGTCCATAGCAATGATGGTTCCTTCCCCACCAGGTGCGTCATCCCAGGCCATGATGCCTTCTGGTTTTTTCCCAAAGGTATTTTTGATGCTGCCCATGAAACTTCCCTCATCCTGTACGGAACCTACAATGTTATAGGGCTGCTTCATGTCATATGTGATGTTATAAAATTGTGTGGTAGGAATCTTACGGAAGAAATTCTTCCATTTCGCACCACCGTTATACGAAAGAACGACACCGCCATCATTGCCATTGATAATATACTGGCTGTTGGTCGGATCGATCCATAAGGCATGGTTATCGCCATGTTGCCCATCACTGTCCTTATCCGTAGCCCTCATGGCATTGAAGGTCTTACCGCCATCAGTTGACTTCGCCAAGGGTACACCCATGATGTAGACAACATTTTCATCATTCGGGTCCACCCGGATCTGTCCGAATACCCAACCATAGGTGCCTGCAAATCTCTCTAGTTTATCATCCTCAGTACTCACCTTTTTCCAGGTATCGCCTTTGTCTTCACTGCGGTAAACCTGCACACCAAAGGGGATCACCTGAATAGGCCTTCCGTAGGGGTCGAGTTCACCGGGCTTGGGATCACGCTTGGATGTATGGTTGTCAACATACGCATAGACCACATTGGGATTGCTTTTTGAAAAAGCCAGTCCAACGCGTCCGGTATATTTGGTCTCGGGCAAGCCTGCAGTCAGTTTGCGCCAGCTCTTTCCGCCATCCGTTGTTTTATAGAGATGATCGCCATCCTCCGGTATAGGATCGCTCCAGCGCCTGCGGATACGATTCCAGGTGGAAACGATAACCAGATCAGGGTTGGTGGGATCCATCACCATGTCCACTGCACCGGTCTTTTCATCTGAGCCTAAGATCTTGCTCCATGTTTTTCCGCCATCTGTTGTTTTGAAAACACCGCGATCATTGTTGTAACTCCACTCATTACCTCCTGCAGCAACATAAACTGTATTGGGATCTTTGGGATGAACTAGGATCCTCGCAATGGTACCGGTATTGATAAGACCGATGGATGTCCAGTTCTTTCCTCCGTCAGTCGACTTATAAGCCCCCATACCCGGAAGGGAAGCACGGAAAATATTGGCTTCACCAGTACCCAAATAAATGATATCCGGATTCGAAGGAGCCAATGCAAAAGCGCCGATGGAAAGGGTTCCCAGCTTATCGGTCAATGGTATCCAGTTTTCCCCTGCATCGGTGGTCTTCCAGAACCCACCGGTAGCAAAGGACGCATATATGATATTTTTATTTCCGGGGATACCAGCAACTTCTGTAACCCGGCCGCTGATCAAATCAGGACCCACATTGCGCCATTGCATTTTTTGGTAAGGGGATGAACCCCGTAATGCCTCATGTTGCCTGAATGCTGCAACACGTCCTGCACCGGCATTGTTCCTGACGGTTTGGGCAAAGATGGCAGTTGAGATTGAAAGCAGTGACAAAAATGCCAACGGAATAAACCTGTTCTTGATCATGGTGATAATTTGAATCTTGATGATGAGACCGCTAAAAATAAAGTTCCGGCCTCCCATAAATGTAAGGATAAGCCGTTAAATTGTGAGCCTAAATTGGTAGAAATGAAGACAAGAATATCGATCCTGTTGGTCATGCTCATAACCTGCTCGTTTGCATCGAATGCACAGAAGAAAAAAGCTGTTGCACCTCCATCCAATGAACCCCTGAAGGCATCTGTGGTGGATGCACTGCAGGCTTCATACCCACAATACAAAGACATTTCACTCCAGATCTGGAAGCATGCCGAACTGGGATACAAAGAGGTCAAAAGCTCAGCACTGCTGCAGGAAACCCTGAAAAAAGAGGGCTTTACGGTAGAAGCCGGTGTGGCCGATATTCCCACTGCTTTTGTGGCGACCTATGGAAGCGGATCACCGGTGATAGGCATCCTGGCGGAATTTGATGCATTGCCCGGATTGGCCCAGGAAGCAGTTCCTGAGAAAAAGCCTATTGCAGGACAAGCTGGTGGACATGGATGCGGACACCATCTCTTTGGCGCTGCATCGGTTGCAGCCGGCGTTTCCATCAAAAAACTGATCGAAGAAAAAAAACTCACAGGAACCATCAAAGTCTATGGTTGTCCCGCTGAAGAAGGCGGCTCGGGTAAGGTCTACATGGTGCGTGCAGGACTTTTCAACAATGTGGATGTAGCCATTCACTGGCATCCCGGTGACGGCAATGGTGTTACCATGACGAGTGCACTGGCCAACAGCTCAGCCAAATTCAGGTTCTATGGTCTCTCCGCCCATGCAGCCGGTGCCCCGGAAAGAGGAAGATCTTCACTGGATGCTGTTGAATCCATGAATTATATGGTGAACCTCATGCGCGAGCATATTCCTCAGGAAACCAGGATCCACTATGTGATCACCAACGGAGGCAAAGCCCCCAACGTGGTGCCCGATTTTGCCGAAGTCTATTACTATGTTCGTCACCCCAAACGTGATCAGGTGAAGCAGATATTTGAGAGAGTAGTAACCGCTGCCAAAGCAGCTGCGTTGGGAACTGAAACCAAAATGGATTACGAGATCATTGGTGGAACACACGATCTGCTGCTGAACCGAACACTGGGTGAGGCCATGCAGAAAAACCTGGAACGTGTGGGCGGTGTCAAATACACAGAGGAAGAAAAAGCCTTTGCAGCCAAGATCCAATCCAGCTTTGCTTACAAGGCTCCGGCAATTGAATCTGCTGACAGTGTGAAACCACTCAAAATTGAAATGGATGCAGGCGGAGGTTCAACCGATGTGGGAGACGTAAGTTATGCATTGCCTACCGTGGGATTGAGAGCAGCCACCTGGGCACCGGGTACGCCCGCGCATAGCTGGCAGGCCGTTGCCTGCGGCGGTACAGAGATCGGCACCAAGGGCATGCTGGTGGCAGCGAAGACCATGGCGCTGACTGCCATCGATCTTTTTACCAATCCAACACTGATCCAGCAATCCAAGGAAGAATTCCAAAAGATGAAAGGAGATTACAAATACGAAGCCCTGCTCGGCAACAGAAAACCTGCATTGAACTACAGAGATTAACTTCAAAAGAAAATGACCAAAACGATTGCAATGAAAAAATGGAATGTACTGGCATTGTTGCTTCTCACAACAACTGCATGGGCCCAAAAAAAACAACTGACCGAGGCACAGATGCTAAGGGGAGCTTCATCCAATATCATAGGTACACTGCCTCGGGTTATGGGATGGATTGATGACAATCGTTTGCAGATCCAAAAGAAAGAACATCCCGACTCTGCAACAAAAATGTTCATCATTGATGCCAAGACAGGAAAGACTTCTGTGACGGATACAGATCTTGTGCCAAAAGAATCCGGTCCAGCAGTATTCGTGTCTGTTCGCGAAAATGATATTTATGTTACCGTGAACGGACAACAAGCAAAACAGCTGACAAAAACAACGGAAACAGAAGTCAACCCCACATTGTCTCCAGACAAAGAATGGGTAGCCTTTACCCGCAAGAATGATCTCTATACGATCAACATCAACTCAGGAAAAGAGTACCGCATCACCCATGATGGCACCGACCTGATCCTGAATGGATATGCCAGCTGGGTGTATTTTGAAGAGATCCTCGGAAGACCCACACGCTACAAGTCATTCTGGTGGAGTCCTGACAGCCGCAATATCGTTTTCATGCGAATGGATGACACCAAAGTTCCTCTCTTCCCTATCTACGGCGAAACCGGTCAACATGGATATTCAGAAAACACACGCTACCCCAAGGCAGGTGACCCCAATCCAACTGTTAAGATCGGCATCACAGGCGTAGAAGGCGGCAAGGTGACCTGGGCTGATTTTAATGAAAATGATGATCAATATTTCGGAATGCCTTATTGGACTCCCGATGGGAAAACCCTGCTCGTACAATGGATGAACCGCGGACAAGACCAACTCATCATCTATGCAGTTGACCCATCCACTGGCAATAAAAAACCGCTCTATTCAGAACAACAAAAAACCTGGATCGATCTGGATGATCAGGGAGGACGCATCCGCTTCCTTCACGGCAATAAAGGATTCATTCTGCAAAGTGACAAAGACGGATGGGAACAACTTTATTGGCACAACCCAGACGGAACCCTGCGCCATACCATTACTTCTGGAAACAACTGGAGCACCAATATCGTACACATCGATACTGTGAAGAACATCGTATACTTCACGTCGCGACAAGAAAACTCAGCCAGAACTGATCTTTATCGTGTAGACCTTGACGGCAAGAACCAGCAGCGTCTCACATTCGGAGAATATACCCACAATGCAAACCTCTCACCGAACGGAAGTTTCTTCATTACCCGCTACTCCAATGCAGTAACACCAGATAAACTTGCACTGCTCAATAACAAAGGCAAAATGATCATGGAGTTGGGCGACAGCAAAGGAGCTGGCTTTGATGAATACGATCTGGCCAAAACAGAGATCATCCGCATCCCCTCAGAAGACGGGGTCTTTCAGTTGCCCATCCGCATCACCTGGCCACTCAACTATGATCCCGTCAAAAAATATCCCGTGATGATCAACATCTATGGCGGCCCCAATGCCGGCACCGTCAGGGATGGTTGGCAGTTCAACGGACAGTCGCAGTGGTGGGCCAAAGAGGGGCTCATTCAAGTGGCCATGGATCACAGGGCCAGCGGTCATTTCGGAAAAGCAGGCGTGAATTACATGCACCGCAATCTTGGTAAATGGGAACTGAAAGATTGGATAACCATTGTGAAATGGTTGCGCGAACATGGTGCTGATTCAACAAGAGTGGGTATCGCCGGCTTTAGCTATGGCGGTTACATGACCTCTATGGCACTCACAGCAGGGGCAGGCTATTTTACACATGGACTTGCAGGAGGCAGTGTAACCGACTGGAAACTCTATGACTCTCATTACACGGAAAGATTCATGGATACGCCAACCGAAAATCCTGAAGGATATGCAGCAGGTTCTGTTATGACGTATACAGATAAATACAAAGGACTCCTGAGAATCTATCATGGTACCATGGACGATAATGTGCACATGCAGAACAGTTTACAACTGATCAGAAAACTGCAGGACAGTAAAAAACATTTTGAATTCATGCTCTATCCTGGAGGAAGACATGGCTGGGGAGGTAACCAGAATTTGCACTCCACCAATGAGAACAATAGCTTTATCTATCAACATCTGCTCAGAAAGGAGATTCCGGCGGCCATGATCAGATAAGATTAAACAAAACAATTTTAAAAGATTTAATTTAGGATATTAGACATTAACCAAAACGATTTGCTTTGACACCTACACGATTATTCGATTGCATTGACTGGCAATTGGCACAATTCCCGCAGGAAGACATGTTGGCCGCCAAGGAAGAAGGAGTATGGAAAAAATACAGCACCAAAAAAGTAAAAGAGCTGGTAGACAAACTCAGCATGGGTCTCATGCATGTGGGCATCGGCTACCAGGATGGAACCATTGAAGGAAGGGACAAGGTTGCGGTACTTTCAAACAATCGTCCTGAATGGCTGATTCTAGATATGGCAGTTCAGCAATGCGGTGCAGTACTTGCACCCATTTATCCTACCATCAGTGTAAATGAACTGGAATTTGTATTGAATGATGCTGCTGTCAAACTGGTTTTTGTCAGCGATCAGGATCTCTATGATAAAGTACAATCGATTCGCTCCAAAACTCCAACAGTACAGGCAGTGTATACTTTCAATGATATCCAGCCTGCCCTTCATTGGAAAGATCTGTTGAGAATGGGAACCAAAGAGGAAGAAGAATCATTGAAAAAGATCAAAGCGAAAATTGACGGCAAAGAGCTGGCAACCATCATTTATACATCAGGTACTACAGGTGTTCCCAAGGGGGTGATGCTATCCCATCACAATATTCTTGACAACATCATGAATGTGGAAGATATATTGGAACCTGTATGTGGGCCCAAGGACAAATCACTTTCTTTTCTACCACTGAATCATATTTTTGAAAAAGTGGTAAGCTATATATACATGTACCGTGGTGTTTCCATTTACTACGCTGAGAGTCTGGAAACGATTGGAGAAAATCTCAAAGAAGTCAAACCATCCCTGTTTTCAACAGTTCCACGTTTGCTCGAGAAAGTCTATGAGAAGATCATGGCAAAGGGCAAGGAACAGACGGGCATTAAAAAGAAAATTTTCTTCTGGGCAGTAGGCATCGGAAGCAAATTCGAGGCAGGCAAAAAAATGAGTCCCTTTTACAATTTACAATTGGCCATTGCGAATAAACTGATCTTCTCCAAATGGCGCGAAGCGCTGGGTGGAAACGTAAGGGCCATTGTAACCGGTGCTGCGGCTTGCCAGGTAAGACTGCTTCGTGTTTTCACTGCCGGGAAAATAACCATCATGGAAGGGTATGGCCTCACCGAAACATCACCTGTTATTTCCGTGAATCGATATGATGAAGATGGAAGAAGATTCGGTACGGTAGGCAAAGTGATCAGAAATGTGGAAGTTAAAATTGCTGAAGATGGTGAGATCTGCTGCAGAGGTTCGAACGTGATGATGGGATATTACAAAAGACCTGATCTGACAGCAGAATGTATCGACAAAGAGGGCTGGTTCCATACCGGTGATATAGGCATTTGGGTAGAAGGAGATTTTCTCAAGATTACAGACAGAAAGAAAGAGATCTTCAAAACAAGTGGCGGTAAGTATGTTGCTCCACAGCCGATAGAGAACAAAATGAAAGAATCTCCCTTCATTGAACAAATGATGGTAGTGGGCGCTGAAAGAAAATTCACTGCCGCACTGATTGTTCCTTCCTTCGACAACCTGAGTAACTGGTGTGCAAACAATGGCATTGATGCAGGCACCCATGAGCAGATGTTACGGCATCCTAAAGTCATCGAACATTACAAACAGATCATCGAAAAATACAATCCTCTATTCAACCCCGTTGAACAGGTAAAGAAATTTGAATTGCTGAATACGGAGTGGACCATCAATGGAGGAGAACTCACGCCTACCTTAAAGCTTAAGCGTAAAGTGATCATGGAAAAGTTTGGTGATGTAATTGAAAAGATCTACTGTTAAGTAGGAATCAGGATCAGAAGTAGTTTTGTTGTGGAGGCATACGGAACAATTTGTTGCGCTGATAGTCCGTGAACTTACCGTATTGTTCTTTGTTGGCATTGATCCATAACTGAAATCCGTTCGGGTCTGATCCTGGTCCAAACACCCATTGATTATACGCTTCAAACATGCCCTCGCGCATGAGATACTGGAGATGATCCATAAGCTGATGCGGGAATTTTCCGGATGACATATTGAACCAATCCAGCACAAAGCGGGATCTTATGATCAATAGATTTTCGGTGGTAATACCCCGCAAGGCCAGTGGAGCCTGTCTCTCCATCACCTCAAGAAACATTTTCTCGAAAGGAGTGGTGGGCTTGATATAGGAATGTTTGGGATCATTTGACATGAAGATTCTCTTATAGGATTCCAGCAAGAGAATCTTGATCTCTGCCGTACGAACAGAATAACTTTCAAGATTCACAAATATCTCACCATATACAAGGCTTCTTGCCTTATCGGCCGCAGCATAATAAAACTTGGCTGCATGATAATAATTTCCGGAGTAGGAAGGATCAAGGTTGATACCGGCCTCCCATTGGGCAATGGCATCGGAAGGTTTTTTCAATTCCCACAATAATTCTCCGAACTCACTGTAAAGTGGCCCACTACCGGGAAACTTCTTCAACCCTTTCTTAAATACTTTCTCGCAGGTCTTGTATTCTTCCAGAGCAGTATAAATATTGCCGGCAATCTGAAAAACCTGCACATCGGCATCATCCCGTTCGGTCAGGGGCTCAACCCATTCCGCAGCTCTCTTCAGATCACCTCCCAGGTAGTACGTGAAGGCAACATCTTTATTGAGGGTAAGACTTTTGGGCTCAAGCTCAAGTGCTTTGGAGAGCACCATCATGGCATTGCTGTAATCCTGCTGGCGTTGAAAAGTTATCGCCGTTTCACGCAGCTGCTGAACCGACTGCTGTGCGAACAGAGATGAGGATGAGATCAGCAAAAAATATATAAACAAAATGCGAAGCATGCTACAATTTCCGATTTTTTCAGATCAAATGCGTCAGCAACCCATCACGCAATTTGGGTTCAAACCAGGTACTCTTGGGTGGCATCACATTTCCACTATCCGCAATATCAAAAAGCTGTTCAATAGTTACAGGGTGAAAGCTAAAAGCCAGTTTCATTTCTCCACTGTCCACTCTTTTTTCGAGTTCCTTCAAACCCCTGATGCCTCCTACAAAATCAATCCGTTTGTCCGTGCGCTGGTCCGCAATTCCCAACAATTTTTCGAGAACATTACCGGAGAGTATCGATACATCCAGCACTCCAATAGGATCATCCGTATAAGTACCTTCCAAGGCAGTCAGATGATACCACTTGCCATCCAGATACATACCAAATTCATGAAGCTCTTTGGGATCAACCGGACCATCAGCACTCGAAATCATGAAATCATCCTGCAAGGCACTGATGAGCTCCTCAGCAGAAAGTCCGTTCAGATCTTTTACCACCCGGTTGTATGGGAGTATCCTCAGTTCATTGGCAGGGAAAAGTGTGGTGAGGAATCCATCGGCTTCAGGACCGGCTTTGCTACCCAAGGCCTTCCTCACTTTGGCTGCACTGGCTGCACGATGATGGCCATCAGCGATATAGGTGCAGGGAACCTGCTCTGAAAATATCCTTGTGACTTCCTGGATCGTCTCATCTGCATCAATGATCCATATTCTGTGCAAGATTCCGTCATCAGCCTTAAAATCATAAACAGGACTGTGTACAGATTTCCAGTCGGAGATCAACTGATCTAAAGATGCAACATTGCGGTACGCAAGGAACACATTTCCGGTTTGGGCTCCTGTGATGGATATATGATTGATCCGATCCTGTTCCTTTTCCGGCCGGGTGAATTCATGCTTTTTGATGATATCGTTTTCGTAATCATCAACTGAGGAACAGCAAACCAAACCGGTTTGTGAAATACCATTCATGGTAAGTTCATAAATATAATAGCAGGGCTTATCTTCCTGTAGCAGTACCCCGGCTGATAGCATCTCCTGCAGATTGGATTTAGCCTTTTCATAAACTGATGTATCATAGATACTCAGTGATTCCGGCATGTCCACCTCCGATTTGGTTACATGAAGAAAGGAATGCGGATTGCCTTTCACCACAGCCCTTGCTTCTTCGCTCGACAAAACATCATAGGGCGGAGAGGCAACCTTATCAGAAAGTGCTGGTTGAGGTCTGACAGCTTTGAATGGAGAAATATGGGCCATAATAAAAATTATCCGTGTTGTTTGGCAAATAGTTGCATGAGTTCAGTTAGACTTTCCACACTGCTCAAAGGAAGTGCATTGTACATCGAGACCCTGAATCCTCCCACACTGCGATGTCCTTTCACACCTACCATTCCTTCGTCCTTGCAGGTTTGCAGGAACATTGATTCCAGGGCAGGATCCTTCATGGTAAAGACCGCATTCATAAAGCTGCGATCTTTTTTATCAACCGGCAATTCGAATATGGGTAAGGCTTCCAAAGTATTGTAAAGAAGATTGGCTTTTTGCTGATTGATTTTTTCCATGGCAGCTACGCCACCAATCCCTTTCAACCACCGAAGGGTAAGCAGACAAACATAAATGGCAAAAACCGGAGGTGTATTCAGCATGGAACCATTGGCTACATGCTGACGATAATCCATCATCGATGGCAATCCCGCATTGGCTTTTTCTAAAAAGTTTTTATCTGCAACCACTACATTCACTCCGGCCGCTCCGATATTTTTTTGTGCACCTGCATAGATGAAATCAAATCGGTTGAAATCCATCATCCTGCTCAATATATCACTGCTCATATCGGCCACCAAAGGAACCTGAACTTCCGGTATCGCATGCATTTGCGTTCCCTCTATTGTATTGTTGGTGGTATAATGAAAATAAACCGCTTCCTGGTTCACGGTATACTGATGAGGAATACGATCGTAATGGGTGTCTTTGGAAGAGGCTACCACCTGCACGTTACCGAAGATCCTTGCTTCCTTGATTGCTTTCGATCCCCATACACCGGCATCCAGATAAGATGCGGTTTTGTCTTTGGAAAGAAAATTCATGGGTATTTGGAAGAACTGTGTGGAAGCACCTCCATGAAGAAACAGGACTTCCTTATTCCCATTCAGTTGCATCAATTCTCTGATCAATGAAACCGCTTCGTTAAGAACAGCTTCAAAGATCGGGGTACGGTGACCAATTTCCAGAATGGAAAGACCAGTACCATTGAAATCCAGAATAGCATTACTGGCTTCTTCAAATACGGAACGGGGAAGAATGCTGGGCCCTGCATTGAAGTTGTGTTTCATGTGCTGATGGTTGACTATAGTTGGGATGGCAGCGCCGCAAAGATACTCATTTTGGATCAGCCTTGAGAACCGAAAGATTAGGTTGACCGGCATCGATCCACGCGGAGAGCCAGAATGAAGAAACGCTGAGAATGGCCATTCTCATTCTTCGCTCAACCATGCCATTGAGTCGGCGATGGTAAGAGGCTGCATAAGTTGATGAAAATTGTCTCACGACTATACCATTTCTTTGTTCAAATGAAAACCGCTGATCGGGTGGATGGGAACGTGATAATTCTTTTTCCATTCTCAAAACAGAATCCGCCGCAAATGCACTTTCCTGAACACGTTGCCATATCCATGCAGAGGGATCTGCAAGATATTCAGCTCTTCCAATCAGCATATCATATTCCTTTTCCGCATACAATTCCGGAAGCCTGCTCTCCCAGAAACCGTGGATTCCGTGTTGCTCCGTCTTTTGTCCGTTATGATTGCTGCTGGCATGCAGCGGAACATGCACGTCCGCGATATAATGTCCTATATCTGCGGATAATTTAAGGATCTTGTCTGCATCTCCATCTTCAAATGCTTTCTGCAAGCGACTTTTCATTACCATGATCCACCAAGGTGCAATACCATGAGCATTCAGACTGTCCTCGCCGTAACACTGAATGGCTTCCTCCCATCGACGCGGAAGGATTTGGGTATTGTTTTGGTATCGATCCATGTCGATATAATGCCTGGGGCCTTCTTCTTGCATGGCATATCTTCTTTTGTCGGGATCAATGGCATGATCAGCCAGATAACGGATATGCTTTTTGTAAAAACCGATCATTTCAGTCGGCAACAGAAAAACAGCATGATAATTGATGTGCCGATGTCCGAAAAATCCCCAACTCCCCGCTGGAGTATTAAATGCAATCAAAAAAACAACTAGTAATAATATCCCACTCCTCATAACCCATTTCCCATTTCCTAATTCCCAATTCCTATCTCCCAATTCCCATCTCCCAGTTCCCAACTCCCATCTCCCAATCAACCCTCCTCTCCCACATCTGTAACTCCACCCGACAATACAAACTTCATGGCATCAGCAGAACTGATGTTGCTGAGCATTTTGATACGATCGCGCTTCACCAGATAAGTAATCCCTGAGAAGGCATATGAATGAGGAATGTAAACCGAGACATGTTCAGACAATCCGAACTCAGTAAGATCGTCGTGTGTGATAAAGCCAACTCTCCAAACATCAGGGGCTTCAATACTCACCAATACAGGTTGTGTGAATTTTCTTTTATTACCGGCAAAGGCTTCAAAAAAATCCTTAACAGTGGTGTAGATGATTTTGATTCCCGGAGTTTTCTCTAGAATAGTATCAAACCATTGGACCAGCTTGGAAACAATGAATGATGATGAAATATATCCCACAATCAGCAACAACAAGACGAAAACCAAGAATCCCAAACCCGGAATCTTCTCCGGATTACCATTTGGATCGAGCCTGACCAGATCCGGAACCAGCACATGCAACAGATTGGGCAGGATGTCATCAATCAGATTAAAGAGCGTGATGACCGTCCACGCCGTGATCACAATCGGAGCCAAGATAACCATCCCCTGAAAAAAATAGGAAATGAGGCGGCTGAATTTGAAGGGTTTCATGTAAAGGTTTGAAGCAAATATAAAGGCAATTGAATCCATAAAAAGGGGATTTTCACCCCTTTTTGGTGCAAAAATCACGGAAAAACAGGCTTTATCATCATTTTGTGCCGTTCAACATTTTTGAATAAAAAATTCAACGGAAACTTTTTTTACATTAATAGTTTCCATAGTTTTGCGGCGCCAAAAGTGATGGAAACCAAAGAACGCATTATAGAACAGGCCAAATCCCTCTTTCTGAGGCTGGGCATCCGCTCGGTTTCCATGGATGATATCTGCTCCCACCTGGCCATTTCAAAAAAAACCCTCTATCAGCATTTCGCAGACAAGGATGAGTTGGTAGACATGGTGTTGCAAAAACAGATATCCGGGATGCAGTCGGAAACTACCGATTGCTGTCTGCAATCGGACAATGCCATTCAGGAAGTGATCAAAACCATGGAAATGCTGGTGAAGCATTTCACCAGCATGAACCCCGTCGTTCTTTTTGATCTGCAAAAATTTCATGTCAACTCCTTCAACAAATTCAAGAACCACAAATACCAATTCACCCTCGAGATCATCTCCAACAATCTGAAAAGAGGCATTGCAGAAGGCCTATATCGGTCTGACATCAATGTGGATGTATTATCCAGATTCAGACTGGAGTCTATGGAGATTGCTTTCAATGTGGATGTGTATCCAAGTGACAAATACAATCTTGTGGAAGTGAGCATCGCGATCATTGAAAACTTTTTGTACGGGCTCGCTACTGAAAAAGGATTTGCCCTGATTGAAGAATATAAAAACACAGCAAAAAACAGACATGCACAATAAACAAGGAATTATGAGAACCTGGTTTTTAATTTTATCGGGATTGCTGATGATGCAATCACAGGAAGTTAGTGCCCAGCAGAGGTACAGGCTTTCTGCGCGGGAGGCGGTCGACCTCGCATTGAAAAATGTAACGGAACTGAAGAATCTGCAAATCGACAGGGAACTGCAAATCGCCAAGAACAAGGAATATATTGGACAGGCTCTGCCACAAGTCAATGGGTCTGTATCATCACAGCACTTCTTCAGTATTCCCGTGACACTGCTCCCCGATTTTATTTCTCCTTCCGTTTATCAGGTATTGGTAGACAATGGCGTGAAAAATGGTGCGGGTAGTCCCATCACAAAACCCAACAATCCACCCCAATTCTTTCCAGCCCAGTTCGGTGTACCCTGGCAATCAGCTGCCGGAGTTCAGTTTCAGCAATTGCTGTTCCAGCCGGATCTCTTTATCGCCATCGCTGCAAGAAAAAAAGCAGTGGACTTCACCGAAGCCAATATCCGCGTAATGGAAGATTCCATTAAAAGCAATGTGATGAGGTCTTACTACAGTGTTCTCATAGCCGAAAAAAGATTGGGTTATCTGAAGCAGAGCATAACAAGACTACAAAAATTGAAGGATGATCAGGAAAAACTTTTCAAGAATGGATTTGCTGAAAAACTGGATATCGACAAAACTCAGGTTGCCCTCAACAACCTGATGACTACTTCCAGCCAGATCGAACAACTCTCCGAAATCGGAAAGGCTTCCCTCAAGTTTGCGCTGGCCATCAACCAAAAAGATACACTGGAACTGAAGGATTCCCTTTCAGCAGATATGGTAAAAAAGGACCTGCTTGAAATGGGGGATTTCAAATATACCGATCGCAAGGAGATTCAGTTGCTGAATGTAGTGAAAGACCTTCAGGGACTGGATATAAGAAGAAATAAATTGTCTTACATCCCTACACTGGCTTCCTATTGGAATTATACCAGAAACGCATTGGGGCAATCTTTCAATCTTTTCAGTTTCAGTGATAAATGGTTCAAGGCTTCAGTAATTGGCATCAATATGAATGTACCCATCTTTGATGCGGGACAAAAAGTACAGCGACTCAAACAGGCCAGACTCAATCTGGAAAAAACCAACAATACCATTGAGAACATCCAGCGTGCGATTGATCTTCAACTGAAGGCTGCCAGCACCTTGTTTGGAAATGCGCTCTCCAATCTTGATATGCAGGAAAGAAATGTTCAGCTTGCTGAAAGAGTATACAATACCACAAAGAAAAAATATGAGCAAGGTCTCGGATCCAGCTTCGAATTGCTGCAAACCCAAAGCGATCTGGAAACTGCTGAGTCCAATTATTTCCAGGCCATGTTCGATGCCATCAATGCAAGGATCTCATACCTGAGAGCCCTGGGTAAAATTTAAATCACAAAGCATAAACCACTGATATGAAAAAGTTACTGATGATCTGCGTGCTGTTCACATTTGCAGCCTGCTCAGGAAACAATGAAGAGAACAAGGATCTGGCTGCGAAAAAAGCAGAACTGGAGAAGCTCACGAAGGAACGTGATGCCATCGCCACCAAGATCACGGCACTCGAAGAGGAAATCCAAAAGCTCGGCGGTTCCACCGCGGAAGAAAAATCAAAGCTGGTGGAGATCACAGCGATCGCTACCCGTGATTTCGCACATTATATTGAACTGCAGGGCAAGATCACAACAGAGAATGTTTATTATGTTACGCCCCGTGGTATGGGCGGACAAGTCAAATCCATTTTTGTCAAACCCGGTGACAACGTAAAAAAAGGACAACTGCTGATGAAGCTGGAAGATGGTTTGGTCCAGCAGAACATGAAGCAGGTGGAAAGTCAGCTCGCCTTTGCTAAAAATATTTTCACCCGCCAGGAGAATCTCTGGAAGGAAGGTATCGGTACAGAAGTACAATATCTCTCTGCCAAGAACAATGTAGAAAGCCTGGAAAAACAGATTGAGCTGGTAAAAGAGCAGTTGAGTACAACTTCAGTGATAGCCGAAGTTTCCGGCATCGTGGAAGCGGTCAATATCCGTGTAGGTGAAACATTCGTAGGATCGCCCATGGCCGGCATTACCATTGTGAATCCCAGCTCCATGAAAGCTGTTGTTGAAGTACCTGAAAACTATGTGGCCAAAATCAGGAAAGGAATGCCTGTAATGATAACAGTACCCGACATCAATGAAACTTTCAATTCTGCCATCAGCCTGATCAGTGAAACCATCAATGTGAATTCAAGAAGTTTTACAGCTGAAAGCAAAGTGCCAAGCAAGTCTACCATCAAGCCCAATCAGGTTTCCATCGTGAAAATACTGGATCATCAATCCAAAAATGCAATTGTGATTCCGGTAGAAACGGTTCAGGCAGATGAAAAAGGCAAATATGTATATGTGTCTGTAAAAGAAAATGGAAAGATGGTTGCAAGAAAAAGAGAAGTAACCATTGGTGAGTTCTATGATGATAAGATTGAAGTGATGAGCGGTTTGAACGCAGGAGAACAATTGATCACCAAAGGATACCAGGGGCTGTATGACGGACAACGCATCAGCACAGTCAATTAATCCAAATCCAGCACCCCTTCAAAAAAAGTATTATGGACAACGCTTCTAACAGCAATCCCATCTTCAAGCTGCTGAAAAATCCCAAGACATTTGGTCCTACCGACTGGGCCATCAAAAACAAAACAGCAGTTTACCTCATCACGCTGATCATCAGCATCTGGGGTATCGGCCTTTTCGTTTCCTTTCCAAAGGAACAGTTTCCGGATGTGGTGATTCCCAACATCTATGTGCAAACGGTCTATGTAGGAAACTCTCCCAAGGAAATTGAAAGCCTTGTGACACGCCCCATTGAAAAACAGCTCAAGGGCATCACAGGAGTAAAGATCAACAAGATCACCTCCAATTCACTGCAGGATTTTTCTGCCATCATTGTAGAGTTCAGCACATCTGTCAAAACCGATGTGGCGCTACAGAAAATGCGGGATGCCGTCGACAAAGCCCGAAAAGATCTTCCTACAGACCTTACCCAGGAACCGGTGGTACAGGAGATCTCTTTGTCAGAACTACCCATCATGGCCGTCAATGTCAGTGGTGATTATGATGCGGTCAAACTGGGAGAGTTTGCCGATCAGCTGAAAAATAAAATCGAAGAACTTTCTGAGATCACCCGTATCGATGTGATTGGTGCTCCGGAAAGAGAGATCCAGATCAATGTTGATCGTTATAAAATGGAAGCCGCAAAAGTAGGATTCAGTGATATTGAAGCTGCCATCCAAAGGGAAAACGCAGATATATCAGGAGGACTCCTCGAAGTTGGTGATCAGAAAAGAACACTGCGACTCAATGGTCAGTTCAATTCTTCGCTTGACCTCAACAATGTTATCGTTAAAAATATTTATGGCGCTCCACTCTATATGAGAGACCTGGCCCATATTACAGACACCATCAAGGAGAAGGAAAGCTTTGCCCGTTTGAATGGTAAAAATGTGGTAACCCTCAGCATCATCAAACGTTCCGGTGAGAACCTGATCAACGCTTCAGAAAAGATCAACGCATTGGTGGAGGAGATGAAAAGAGATGTATTCCCTAAAGATCTGAACATCAACATCACCGGAGACCTCAGCATCAAAGCATCCGCAGCCTTTGACGAGCTCGTGAATTCCATCGTGATCGGGTTCATTCTTGTGATGATCATCCTCATGTTCTTCATGGGCGTTACCAATTCATTTTTCGTGGCACTTTCGGTGCCACTCAGTATGTTCCTGGCGTTCATCTTCCTGCCCACAGCCGATTTCATCGTAGGCTCAAATGTTACCCTCAACTTCATCGTACTCTTTGCCCTGCTCTTCGGTTTGGGTATTGTGGTGGATGATGCGATCGTGGTGATTGAAAATACCCACAGGATCTTTGTGCAGGGAAAAGGAAAGATCAGTGCCGTCGATGCTGCCCGTTATGCAGCAGGGGAAGTATTCATTCCCGTATTGGCTGGTACTCTGACAACGCTCGCACCATTCATTCCATTGCTGTTCTGGCCGGGTATCATCGGAAAATTCATGATCTACCTGCCCACCATGCTCATATTCACACTCACGGCTTCACTGATTGTAGCCTATATCATGAACCCTGTATTTGCGGTGGATTTCATGGCACATGAGGATCATGACAAGAAGAAAAAATCTGATGTATTCAGAAAGCCCCTCTTCTGGATCTTCATATCGGTTGGATTGCTTTTCGATCTGGGTGGATATGGTGGCGATAACGCTTCGTTCCGTTTCATAGGCAATCTGTTTCTCTTTTTTGCTGGACTGATGGTACTCAATGCTTTTGTATTGACTGATGCAATCAAAGGATTCCAGGAGAAACTACTGCCTGCTATGATGAACAGCTATGAAAAGCTCTTGCGCTGGACCACAACAGGCTGGAGACCCGTTAAAATGCTGTTGGCAACATTTGTACTGCTTATCTTTTCTTTTGTTTTCTTCGGTATGAGAAATGTTCCTGTAGTGCTTTTCCCTCAAGGCGATCCCAATACCGTTTATGTATACCTCAAGCTTCCTGCCGGTACTGATGTGAAATACACTGACTCAGTGGTGAAAGTTTTGGAATCCAGAATCAATAAAGTGCTGGGCATCGACAATGGCAAGAAAAACCCATTGGTGGAAAGTGTGATCGCCAATGTGGCAGTAGGTGCCAGTGACCCCAATAGCGGAGATAGAAGTACCCGCCCTGAGCTGGGAAGAATTCAGGTAAACTTTGTTCCATTTGAAGAAAGAGATGGCAAAGGCACCAGTGCTTATCTCACCGCCATCCGCGAAAATGTCAAAGGCATTCCGTCGGCTGAAATCAGTGTGACACAGGAAAGCAATGGCCCACCCACCCAGGCCCCTATCAATATTGAAGTAACCGGTGATAATTTTGACGACCTCACCAGCACAGCCATCAACCTGCGCAATTACCTGAGTGATAAAAATATTCCCGGTGTTGAAGAATTGAAGATTGATGTCGACTTCTCCAATCCGGAAGTGGGACTCACCATTGATCGCGAAAGAGCACTGATGCAAGGTATTTCAACCGGCCAGGTGGGAATGGAGATCAGAACCGCTTTGTTTGGAAAGGAAATCTCCAAACTCAAAATCGGTGAAGAAGAATACAATATCGTGGTTCGCAATGATGCCGCACAACGCAAGACCCTCTCTGAGTTGCTCAATATGCGCATTACTTACCGCGACTTCACTACCGGTCAGATCAAACAAGTACCCATCAGTTCTGTGGTGAAATCCAACATCAGCAATACATATGGAAGTATAAAACGCAAGAATCAAAAACGAGTGATCACGATATTCTCCAATGTGTTAACCTCTGAAGGATATACTCCACAAGCTGTGAACGCTCAATTGCTGAAAGAGATCAATGCCTTCAAAGGTAAACCGGAAGGTATCACCATTGCACAAACCGGTGAGGAAGAACAATTGAAAGAGACAGCCGGTTTTCTTGGTAATGCCCTTTTCATTGCAGTCGGATTCATTCTGCTGATCCTTATCCTGCAATTCGGATCATACAGCAGAACCATGATTGTACTTTCTGAAATCATTTTCAGTCTGATTGGTGTGCTGTTGGGATATGCCATCACCCGTTCCACCTTTGCAGCCGTAACCACCGGTATCGGTATCGTAGGTCTGTCCGGCATTGTAGTGAAGAATGGAATTCTGGTGATTGAATTTGCTGATGAGCTTCGTTCCAGAGGGATGAAGGTTCGTGATGCGGTCATCGAAGCCGGTAAGACACGTATCGTTCCGGTATTGCTTACGGCACTGGCCGCCATCCTGGCCCTTATACCATTGGCAGTTGGCTTCAACATCAACTTTGTCACTTTATTTACCGATTGGAATCCGCATATTTTCTTTGGTGGTGATAATGCCGTTTTCTGGAAACCATTGTCGCTGACAATCATATGGGGACTGATGTTTGCCTTTTTCATGACGCTGCTGATCGTACCGGCAATGTACCTCATCGCAGAAAGACTCAAGCGTCCGATGCAAAAGTTCTATAAAGGAAAATGGATTTCCATCCTCGGTATGACAGGCCCCTTCTTCTTTATTTTCGCAGGTATCATGTACCTCGTGAGAAAGATTCAAGGTAAGCCGGTGTGGAATGGCAGGAGCTAGGAGTTGGGAATTAGGAGTTAGGAATTGGGAATTAGGAATTAGGAGTTATTGATATATGTTATTTATCTTAATTTTATGCGCTAAAATTTTATTCCCAATTCCTAAAATAAAACATCAATATGGAAACAAACACCACCCGCTCCAATCACGAGATCGACTATAAGATCTATGGTGAAGAAATGCAATATGTAGAGATCGAACTCGATCCGCAGGAAACCGCTATCGCTGAAGCGGGCAGCTTCATGATGATGGAAGAAGGCGTGCAAATGCAAACCATCTTTGGTGATGGCTCCGGTCAGAACCAGGGCGTACTCGGTAAATTATTTTCTGCAGGTAAACGTCTCCTCACAGGCGAAAGCCTCTTCATGACTGCTTTCACCAATATGGTGAGCGGAAAGAAAAAAGTATCCTTTGCTTCACCCTATCCTGGTAAAATCATTCCCCTTGATCTGCAACAACTCGATGGCAGGATCATTTGCCAGAAAGATTCTTTCCTCTGCGCCGCCAAAGGAGTGAATGTTGGCATTGCCTTCCAGCGCAAACTGGGCACTGGCCTGTTCGGAGGTGAAGGTTTCATTATGCAAAAACTGGAAGGTGATGGTATGGCATTTGTGCATGCAGGCGGACATGTTTTTGAAAGATATCTGACTCCCAGTGAAGTGCTGAAGATCGATACAGGTTGTGTTGTAGCATTCACCCAAACCGTGGATTATGATATTCAATTTGTCGGAGGCATCAAGAATACCATCTTTGGTGGTGAGGGATTGTTCTTTGCAACACTGAGAGGTCCGGGTAAAGTCTGGATCCAGACCCTTCCCATATCAAGACTCGCCAGTAGGATCATATCTTATGGTACCACCAACAGAAGAGAAGAAGGCAGCATCCTCGGTGGATTCGGCAATATGCTCGATGGAGATGGGTTTTGAGTTAGACGTTAGACATTAGACCTTAGACCTTAGATGTTAGAACTTAGTAAACACTAACGTCTAAGGTCTAAAGTCTAATGTCTAAATACTAATAAAAAAAATGCTTCTTCTCATTTGATCGCCAGCCAGCCTGACTCTCGTAATCAACGAAGAAGATCTTTACGTCTGCCTGGCTCTCATACTTGACAAAGTATATTTTCTTGTCGGCCTGGCTCTCATATTTGACAAAGAACCACTTACCGTCGTTGTCTCCTGCCTGGCTTTCGTATTTGACTTTGTACACTTTCAGATCAGCCTGGCTTTCATACTTTACTACGAATATCTTTACCTGTGCCTGGCTCTCATAATCAACAGAAAAAACCTTCTGTCCCTTTACCAAAAGAGAACAGAAGGTTGTAAAGAAAAGGACAAATATAGTTTTAGTCACGGCGTCCGTATAAATTTCCCAGCAATCTCAGGATTTCAATGTAGAGCCAAACCATTGTTACCAGCAGTCCGAAGGCGCAGTACCACTCCATTTGCTTTGGTGCGCCCATAGCAGTACCTTGTTCAATTCGATCGAAATCCAATAAGAGACTCAAAGCCGCAATGGCAGTGATGGCAATGGAGATACCGATGCTCAGCATACTTCCATTGTGCAAACCACTTACATTCACACCAAAAAGAGAGAGAATGAAGGTGATGAAATAAAACAATGCAATGCCACCGATAGCAGCAAACATGATCGATCTGAAGCGTTCAGTTACCCTGATGATCCGGAAAGTAAAGAGAAGGTACATGGCGATGGCTGTTCCGAAGGTGAGGATGACGGCTTGCATCACAATACCGGGTGCCACTTTTGCAAAGGCATCGTTGTACACAGCTGAAATACCCCCTACTACAAGTCCTTCCAGTAAGGCATAGGCAGGAGCCAAAAAAGGAGCCCAGAGAGGCTTGAACATCAAAACCAAAGCCAAAACCAGTCCGCCAATTGCACCACCCATGATGTATCCGGAAACGCTATTGCCTACGCTGGCTTCGTTCCATACATAAAAGGCTGTTGCCATGACCATCAGGAAGAGAAATCCAAACTTATTGAGGGTTCCTCCGAATGTCATTGCCCCGGATCCGGGGATCGACATATTCCTGGAGAGAGTCTTTTCAGAAAGGGTTGGGTTGCTTGAATTGAAAAGCGCCATATTCAATTGATTTTATTCTGTAAATTAATTAATTTTATATGAATAGGTATACATTATTCGGATAATGTATATCCCCCTAAATAACTCAACATGACCCAAAGAAAAGAAGAACTGCTGAGCGACATTGTGATCAAATTTGCAGGCGACAGCGGAGATGGCATGCAGCTTACTGGTAGCCAGTTCACCAACAATACTGCACTGCTGGGTATTGACCTGGCAACCTTCCCCGACTTCCCGGCTGAGATACGCGCGCCGCAGGGAACCTTGCCCGGTGTGAGCGGATACCAATTGCGTTTTTCCAGTGATGCCATCTATACCCCCGGTGATCTTTGCGATGTGCTGGTAGCCATGAATGCGGCAGCGTTGAAATCCAATCTGAAAGCCATCAAACGCGGTGGTCGGATCATAGCCAACGTAGATGGATTCGATGCCAAGAATCTTCGACTCGCCAATTATCCGGAAGGAGTAAACCCACTGGAAGATAATTCTCTGGAGGGATTTGAAGTCATAAAGATGGATGTCACCAAGATGACCCGTGAGGCATTGAAGGACATCACCATGGGTACCAAGGAAAAAGACAGGGCCAAAAACATGTTCGTACTGGGATTTCTCTATTGGATGTACAGCAGAGATATGGACAGCACCCTCAACTTCCTGAAGGAAAAATTCGGAAAGAAGGATGATATCCTCAATGCCAACATCAAGGCATTGCAGGCAGGTTATTTCTATGGTGAGACTACCGAAACATTCACCACCCGCTATCGCGTAGAGAAAGCCAAAATGAAACCCGGTACCTACCGCTCCATCATGGGTAATCAGGCGGTGGCCATGGGATTGATAGCAGCCTCAGAAAAAAGCGGACTGCCTTTGTTCCTGGGAACCTATCCCATCACACCGGCTTCAGACATTCTGCACGACCTGAGCAAGATGAAAAACTTTGGAGTGAAAACCTTTCAGGCAGAAGATGAGATCGCCGGTATTTCAGCGGCCATCGGTGCGAGCTACGGCGGTTCATTGGCCATAACCACCACATCCGGTCCCGGTATTGCCCTGAAAGGAGAAGCCATGGGCTTGGCTGTAATGCTGGAAATTCCTTTGGTGATCATTGATATCCAAAGAGGTGGTCCTTCAACCGGTCTGCCTACCAAAACAGAACAATCCGATCTCTTGCAGGCATATTACGGAAGAAACGGAGAATGTCCGATGCCCGTTGTTTCTGCTTCAACCCCGAGTGATTGCTTTGAAGCGGTCTTCGAAGCTTGTAGAATTGCATTGCAACACATGACACCTGTGATGTTCCTGAGTGATGGTTATATCGCCAACGGTGCAGAGCCCTGGATGTTCCCGCAATCAGAGAATATCCCTGAGATCAAAGTGAAATTCAAGGCAGGACTGGACGAAGGTGAGACAAAACTGCAACCTTATAAGCGTGATGAAAAACTGGTAAGGCCATGGGCCATCCCTGGAACGAAAGGACTGGAACACCGAATCGGAGGATTGGAAAAGCAGGATATCACCGGAAACGTAAGTTATGATCCTGATAACCATGAGCACATGGTGAAAACCAGACAGGCCAAGGTGGATCTGATTGCCAATTATATACCTGAACAGAAGATCGACAGCGGTGCCGACAAGGGTAAGGTTTTGGTATTGGGATGGGGAAGCACTTTTGGTTCCATCAAGAGTGCCGTGCATGAACTGCTTGCAGAGGGACATGCTGTTTCCCATGCGCACATTCGCTACATGAGACCTTTCCCTAAAAACCTGGGAGAGATCATCAAAAACTTTGATACCGTATTGATTCCTGAGATCAACAATGGACAACTCATCAAGATCATCCGTGATGTTTATCTGGTGGATGCCAAGCCTTACAACAAGATCAAGGGAACACCTATTACCAAGGGTGAACTGGTGGCTGAGATCAGGAAGTATCTGTAGAACCAGGAGATGGGAGATGGGAGATAGGAAATGGGGAATTGGTTTATCTTAAGCCAGTTTCATTTTCTTCAACTGCTTCAACTGCTTCAACCCCTTCAACTACTTCAACCCCCTCAACCTCTCTCAACTTCCCTCACCCTCAAACAATCCTCTCCACAATCTTTCCCGTAGCCTTTTCTTTCAGGATGAGTTTCTTGGTGCCGTAGTGCGTCATCTCCTCTTTCACGAGATAATGATCAGCATCAAATTCGACTAGATGGCTGTCCTTGGTGACGCCAACCCTGCCGCGCCAATCATCCAATTGAATGGGCTCCCACTGCTTTGAAGCGGCACTCTTGTAAGCTGCATCCAGCACAGCATTCACCAGATAGCCGTCATAAAAAGTTTCTCTTGGCTTGGTTCCTTTCTCAAAGCAATTGAACATCTCAGTGAACATATGATTGTAACCAAGTTCGTTCAGCTCATCCCCTACCGGAAACAGCCAACCTGAATTCGTCTCTGCTTTTTCCGCAACATAGTCAGCTCCCTTGCCGGTGGTGAACATATCAAAACCGGTACGCAAAAACCCATTGATCCAGATCGTTCCTTCACTGCCCATCACCTCATCGCGCAGGTCCAATCCGCCTCTGAAGGTCCAGCTCACCTCAAACTGTCCGATGGCGCCGTTCTCGTATTTCACCAAGGCAATGGCATGATCTTCCGCTTCAATGGGCTTCACCTGTGTATCAGCCCAGCACATCACTTCAACTGGACGAATATCTTTTCCGATATAACTGCGGGTGATCTCCACACAATGACATCCGAGGTCAAGCATGCAACCGCCACCGGCCTGTTCTTTGTCCCAGAACCAGTCGCTGTGCGGACCAGGATGGGCTTCGCGTGATTTGGCCCAGAGTACGCGACCGACTGCACCATTCTTTACACTCTCATAAGCCTTGAGAAATTTAGGAGTATACACCAGATCTTCGAGATACCCATTGAAGATACCAGCCTTCTCCACAGCATCCAACATGCGCTTGGCCTCTGTGGCATTGCGACCCAAAGGCTTGGTGGTGATCACGGCCTTCTTGTGCTTGATGCATAGGTTTACTGCAGTTTCATGGAGATTATTGGGCAATGAGATGCAGACCATGTCCACATCCGGATGCGCAATTGATGCTTCCATGTCGGTGGTATAATGATCACAACCATAATCTTCAGCGAACTTCTTCGCTTGCTCTTCTCTTCTTGAATAGATCGACACGATCCTGTCTTTGCTTCTCAAACCCTGAATCGAGTCTGCATAAAATCTTCCGATGAATCCGGAACCGAGCATTGATAATTTTACCATGAGTTAGACTTTAGACTTTAGACGTTAGATACTAGATATTAGTGGTTTTTTTGTCTCTGAAAAATAACAACAAGAATACAAGACTTAATGCGGCAATACCTGCAGGTACCAGCCATACGTTGGTCCAATTGGTTACTCCATCTGCTGTATACATGTCTTTCACCTTTCCGGAAACGATGGAACCGATCAGCATACCCAAACCATAAGTGGCAAGAGAGATGAGTCCCTGTGCCTGCGACTTGATCTTGTCACCCGCCTTGGCATCCGTATAGATCATGCCGCTCACAAAAAAGAAATCATAACAAACACCGTGTAACAGTATGGCACCATATAGCATCCAAAGGGATGTATCAGGCTGTCCATAACCAAAGAATATAAATCTCGTGATCCATGCCACCAATCCAATGATCAAAATATTTTTTACCCCCACTCGCGCGTAGGCCAATGGCAACAGCAACATGAACAACACTTCAGAAACCTGCCCGAGTGACATCATGTTCTCTATCCTGAACGTAGAGGCATCAGCAGTTGGGAAAGCTGCTTTGAACCCATCGGTCAGTGAAGGATTGGCCCATGTATAGTAGAAGGAAAGAGGAATGCATATCAATACAGAGGAAATAAAGAAGATCAGATAGGATCTGTCTTTGAACAAAACAAATGCATCCTTCCCGATGATCTGTCCGAATGAAGTGGGACCGGTTGCAGAGGGTGGTGTATTAGGGAGAAAGAACGACATTACTCCCAGCAATGCAGCAGAAACCATGGAAATCTGAAAAATGGTCACTTTATCACCCACACCCATGAATCCAACAAGATTTACTACAGCAATCCATGCTATGGTACCAAATACCCTGATGGCAGGAAATTCTTTTTCAGGATTTGACATATTTCGCATGGAGATGGAAGCCGTCAAGGCAATGGTAGGAGCGAAGGTGAGGCAGTACAGCAACATCACCCAGTAGAATGTATCAGGGTTGGTGATGGTGGTCAAAAAATAAAGAACCAGGGCTCCGAGTAAATTCAAAACACCCAATACTTTTTGTGCCTGGAAAAAACGGTCGGCCAGCATGCCCACAAAAAAAGGAGCCACAATCATGGCAATGGAAAACGCTGCATAGGCGCTGCCCACCTGATCTCCGGTTGCCCCCAGCTGGTCGGTCATGTACTTGCTCATTTGTCCGTACCAGGCGCCCCAGACAAAGAACTGCATGAACATCATCAGCGATAACTGAATTCTTAAGATCGGCTTCATATAGCAATTCGTTTTGTGATTTCAATATAGGGATATTTTGGGAATTGGGAGATGGGAGATAGGAGTTGGGAATTAGGAATTAGGAGGTTGATTAATATTAATTTTGCCAATAATGAAAAAACAAGAAAGATATGAGGCGGTTATTGCTCACTTCCAGGAGAACATGCCGGAGGCTGAAACGGAGTTGTATTATGATAATCCTTTTCAGTTGCTGATTGCAGTTATCTTATCTGCACAGTGCACCGACAAAAGGGTGAACATGACTACTCCCGCTATCTTTCAAAAATTTCCTGATCCTGCTTCGTTGGCAGCGACAGATTTCGATACACTCTTCCCACTTATCAGAAGTATATCCTATCCCAACAACAAAACCAAACACCTGATAGGAATGGCACAGATGCTGATTGATGATTTTAATGGAGAAGTACCAATGACGGTTGATGAACTAGTGAAACTACCTGGAGTGGGGAGAAAGACTGCCAATGTGATCACTTCCGTGATCGACAAACAACCGAATATGGCTGTGGATACCCATGTTTTCAGGGTATCGGCAAGACTGGGACTAACCAGGGGAGCCAAAACACCTCTGGCTGCAGAAAAACAACTCATCAAAAATATTCCGGAGGAACTGGTACACAAGGCCCATCACTGGCTGATTCTCCATGGCAGATATACTTGCCTGGCACGTAATCCCAAATGCGGGGAATGCAAACTGACCGGTATCTGTAATCATTACAGAAAAAATCAGAGAGACTGATTATTGCATTGAGATTCCGTCAATGGAAGCGTAGGCCTTGATTCGATCTACCGAACGGCGGGAGGGACTGAGGGAAAGACTGTTCAAAACATCAAAACCCTCTTTTAGCTCTATATATTGATCCATCATGGCTGCATTGGTATTGATCATTCCTAAAAATCCCTGGCTTTCTTCTGCAGACATCTCATTGTACAGGTAACGCAACATGCTATCACTATTTAATGTATTCATAATCAACCTTTTATCAATTTATAAATATTGACAAAGGATACGTGGATTCAATGATCATCAATAGGATAAAAGAATGGAATGGTGGGCAGATGGTTTAGCAAGGTATCCGCTTGTAGTAAAAACGTGAATTGGGTGGGGATATTGCGTCTTGTGGAAATAAAAGTTGAGGGAGGTTGAGAGAGGTTGAGGAGGTTGAAGCGGTTGAAGAAGTTGAAGTTATATTCTTAAACCTCCTCAACCACTTCAACCTCCTCAACCTCATTTCTCCTTAATTACAAACACATCCTCATTATCCCTTTTCATCAGATACTGCTCTCTGGCAACTTTCTCCATCCATTTGGGATCAGTTTTGAGCAATTCAACTTCTTCACGGGTTTTGCTGATCTGCTCCTTGTAGTACTCCTTACTTTTTTTCAGATCACTGAGTTCATTTCTGTATTGAAGATGAAGAAAGATGTTGTTGTGATCGAAAAAGAGCATCCACACCACAAAGAAGATAGTGGCAAGGAGAAACTTATTTTTAAATAGTCGAACGAATTTCATTGATAGATTAAAATTACAACTTTTATGCATGTCCCTCGTTCCCTGACCCTCGTCCCTTGTCCCTCGTCCCTATTACCTATCTTTGCCCCCAATGGAAAAATCCAACTTTGTCGACCAGATCAGGGTTTTCTGCAAAAGCGGTCACGGCGGTGCCGGCAGCAAACACTTCATGCGGACCAAATTCAATCCCCAGGCGGGACCGGATGGGGGTGATGGTGGCAGAGGCGGACACATCATTCTGCGTGGCAACAAAAATCTCTGGACACTCCTCCACCTTCGTTATTACAAGAACGTAATTGCAGAAAACGGACAAGGCGGAAACAAAAACAACATGACCGGTAGGGATGGAAAAGATATCATCATCGAAGTTCCTCTTGGCACAGTTGCTTATGATGAAGAAACAGAACAAAAAGATGGTGAGATCCTGGAAGATGGACAAGAACTGATATGGGTTCGTGGTGGAAGAGGCGGATTGGGAAACAAGAATTTTGCTACCGCTACCAACCAGGCGCCTGAATATGCCCAGCCCGGAGAGCCGGGATCAGAAGGGTGGAAGGTACTGGAATTAAAAGTACTGGCAGATGTGGGACTGGTAGGTTTTCCCAATGCCGGCAAATCAACCCTGCTTTCATCCATCACAGCTGCCAAACCCAAGATCGCAGATTATGCCTTTACCACTTTGACCCCACAGTTAGGAATGGTGGAATACCGGGATGGAAGATCCTTTTGTATGGCTGATCTGCCAGGCATCATCGAAGGTGCTGCAGAGGGACGAGGATTGGGACATCGCTTCCTCCGACATATTGAAAGAAATCCTGTCTTGTTGTTTTTGATTCCGGCTGATAGCAAAGACCATAAAAAAGAATTGGATATTCTGATGAAGGAATTGGAAGAGTACAATTCGGAATTGCTCGACAAGAAATTCATCATCGCCATTTCCAAAAGCGATATGCTGGATGATGAGCTGAAAGAAGCCATCACCAAAGAATTGCCTAAAAACATCCCTCACCTGTTCATCTCTTCGGTATCGGGAACCGGTCTTTCAGAATTGAAAGATTTGTTGTGGAAGGAATTGCAATGATCTGATAAGTTCTCATATTGAACCTTATCGTTTTATCACCCTTAACAAATCCCCCGAATCTTTATCGCTTACACGCAAATAATAAATTCCCGACTTATATGAGCTTCCGAAAATCAGATTTTCTTGAGGTCTGTAAACAAGCTTTTCCATCAGTTGTCCAACTGAATTGAAAATCGAAATTTCCTGCATCATTGTCGCACTTGATCGATACGTGAAACTGGTGTTTGACGGATTGGGATACACAGAATATGGTACCTTCTTGTCTTTTTGAAGAGTTGCTTCTGATTTATTTGCACTCAAATTTGCAGATGACGTCAAGCCATCAAATGATGATGTTGTACAATTCAGAAATCCGGATGATTTACCGCTTTCGTAAGAACCATTGATTTTTTCTACAACATCGCAAATAGCTCCTAGTGCAGACTTGTTAACCAACTTTTGTCCGCTCAGAATCAAATTCGCTTCTTCAAAAATTTGTTTGACTGTTTGCCCCAAAAAAGTTCCTGATTTGACTACTGATCTTTTTAGACCCGGATTATACCGAATATTCATCTCCAAAAAGAGTACCTGATTAGCTAGATTATTACGCAGATCTTTTGATGATGGATTTTCATAAGATCTGGTTAAAACATATGGCTGATTCGAGTTTGATATGAATTTCTTGACTGAAACAGCACTGGTAAACTTTACAGAATAGGCCTTCCCAGTTACATCTCCAATTGTCAAACCAAAAGGATATTTACCCGAAAACCACTGATCGTTGAGCGGAGAGATGGCATTGGATGCCCAGTCGTTTGAAAACGTTCTGATGGGGCATGGACAAGGAGTTGATGCGAATTCGGTATCATCACAATCCAGTGCATTGGAAACATAACCAATTGGTTTTTCACAATGCAATGAACTAATGTTTTTATTTCCAAATCCATCTCCATCGGCATCCCTATACCAGGTTATTTCTTTGCAAAGGTTATATTGACCTTGTCCGGCATTTTCATCTTTGTCTAGGGGATTGACTTGATCCAATGACAGCGAAGGCGATATGGCAGTGTTGGCTTGGCTTAAAAGATCAAGCCTGTAGTTAGCTGTTTGTGGATATATACTGCTTAATACTGCATTGTTTTGGATAAAATTGTTGCCCTGCAATAATGTTGGATTACCCTGAGAAGAATAGACAAACGATATCTTATCTCCAAAAACATCACAATCCAACATCCTCTCCGTAAAGTTGGACGCAATTCGATAGATATTTTTAACAACCAAATCTCTGCTCATTTGAATAACCAAGGCATCAGGTAACTTCAAGAAACCTACCTCAACACCGTCGGACTGGAATGATCCATTATTGCTCCCTATTACATAAAGATCATTGTTGAATTCTTTTATATTGGCTATGCTCAACTTTGAACCAACCGCATTCCCAAGAGTGTTCAATACTGGCTCATTGAAAGACTTTTGTCTTTCAATTACACCTGCGGCAGAAAAAGTTAAAACATAAGGACGGAAGATTGCTGCTGCATCATCTTGGAATATGACTTGCGTGGATCTCGTTTGCTGCTGAGGTGTAATGTCTGCATAGGCTAGATATTTGTCATTTCGGGTGCCATACACCAATATTCTACCATCCGCAAGATACTTGGCCATTACATTTGAACAAGACGAACCAAATTGTTTCATCCAATTGATTTCAGACCAGCTGACATTGAGCACAAGCCCAAATACTGTTGCAGATGGATTTTGAGCAACAAATTGATTTTTATTGATTCGAAATACCTGCTCGGATCCACTTGAAAACTCAATTTTAAGATCAACAAAATCTGGTGAAGTTTGAAGAAAACTACCTACGGTACTTATCAATAGTGCCTCATTTTCTTTTGAATATTCAACACCAGATATTGAAAATGGAATTATTGTACTTAAGAAAGATAATTTAATTGCATTGAGTCGTTCAAGGGAATTTTTATTAACCAATGAAAAATAAAATCCTTGTGCATTACTAAAAGTTTTACTTCCAATGGTCAGACTCTTGTTTACTTGACCTAAGTTGTACTCTAAAAAAGTGCTTTCGTCAATGAAAGTTTTACCTGTTGCCTGAAACAAGGATATAGATATATTTGGTGGGAGTAAAACTTCTGAAAAATCTTTTATGCCCTCCGAATCAATTACAAAATGCATATCCGCGTTATTGTTTTCTGCATTACTTTCTATAACAATTACTTTATCATCCAGTATAAATATATCATTTAAGAATCTTGTAGCAGAATTGGAAAAAGTCGCTATTGCATAAATCTTATTCCCAATTTTTTTCAAAGAGTTGATTTTAGAATTTCCAAAAGTCGATTTAAGTCGCTTATACCAGATTAATTTATTGTTGCCATCTATACGCATTATAAATAGATCCTTAAGGGATTTGTTCTTCCCAATCGATTCATCATTAAAATCATCAAGCATGGTATACCCAAGTGCAAATCCAAGCACAATTCTTGAACCATCATCCAAGTATTGTACCGCAAAAGATTCATCTGCCTTGTCAGAAGATCCGGACATTATCCCCTTTACAACTTGATTATTAGCATTGAGAAACCAGGGGTTCCAGATTTCATCTTCCCAATCAATATTTAAATATCTGCCTTGGGATACCACTGGTAAGACTAAAACATCTGGCTTGGGGAGTCGGGTTAAGCTACCCAATTCAATAACATTGTAGGCTGATAGGGAAAGATCAGTTTTAATTAGGATATTTTTTGAAGGACCATTGGCATCAAAATTCTGCCATTTGTCTTTAAATACATTCACTGACTTTATAGCAGGATTGAAAATATCATAGGAAGATGTATTCCTTCCAAAATAAAATCCATTTAAATATATGTAATTCTCATCCGCTTTTATAGAATTAAATCGAATTACATCATTAAGGTTCGCAAATGATGTCAATGTAGTAATTTGTTTTAATTCAAATTGTTTGCCGATTTGAAGCAGAACATGGTTTCGCTGATAATTACTTTCGGACGACTCAAAAGTAAATTTTTCAGGGTCTCTAAAGTAAAATAAGATTACACTTGATTCCACTCCTATATCAATTCCCTGAATCCAATTCCCAGATTTTGTTTGACGATATATCAACTTCACTGTAACATCATCAAGTTCCGTATCTGAGGCTGCAATAAAAAGATTTCTGCCTTGAAATGAAATGGGATAGTTGAATGGCTTTTTATTAATGGTAAAATCCTCTGCAATGGAATAAAATGCAAATACAATTCTACCATTCCCGTCAAACTCTACATCTTCCATTCTTAAAACACTTGACGATTTAATAATTTTTAACCATATTCGATCACCATTCAAATTTGTCTTGAAAATGAAAACTCCATTCCTTGGTATTACTTCACCTACTTCAAATGTCTCACCTCCATATTGATAACTGGTTCCTGTCAGGAAATCTCCCTGAAAAAATATTTCATTGTGATCTTTGAAAATTCTTTGAAACAAAAGAGTTGAAGTCTTTGCGAAAAGTATTGTACCTGTTGAAGCATCAATTTTTAAAAAAATAGATTTAATACCATTCTCGGAAACTGTGAGCGTACCAGTTGAAGTTTCAATCTTTGCACCGACAGCAAGGCTATTCAATATTAGATATATGTTTCCCCCCGATACCAATATAGATTTTTGGCTATTTATTGCATTAATACCACCGATCTCTGAATTTTCACCACCGTATGTGTAGGCCTTTTGGAAGTTTCCATCCATATCGGTTATGGCTACAAAAAAGTCTGTGCCACCTTTCCCCAATGCTTTCACCTCGCCATCGATAACCAATGCTCCTTTAAAAATCCCCCAATAATAGATGTTACCATCATCTCCAGCTGTCTGACCGAGAATTTTTGTCAAGGGCTCCTGATAGCCAATGATATTGTTTGAGAGGTCAAGCTCTTGGGCCTGATTCCGGAACAGAATGGTTCCTAAAAATAAAACGGTAAGCAGCAATTTCGATTTCATCAAAGACAGATTTCGATGAAATTAATGCTGTCAATTATATTTTGACAGTTTTCTATCTGCCTTTATAGGATAATTATTATTGCTATACTTAATGAAATGGAAACCATTTGGATACATATTATAATATATCCCAACTTATTCCCCCATCCTTCTCATCCTTGAACTGAATACCCGCCGCCAGCAGCTGATTGCGGATCTTGTCGGAAGTGGCATAATCCTTTTTGGCACGGGCATCTTTTCTGATTTCAGCGATAAGTTGCAATACAGCTGACAATTTCTGATCATCCTGTTTGCGCTCTTCCTTAAGACCGAAAATATCAACCAGATAAGTATTGAACTTCTCCTTCATCATCAGCATGGTTGCTGTGGTAAGCGCATTCTTTGCAACATGACCATCTTTGATGGAATTGATTACCGGCACCAGCTCAAACAATCCAGCCAGAACCCTTGCAGTATTGAGATCATCATTCATGTGATCATCCAGAGAGGAAAGAATAGTGAAGCACTGAGCCTCAAGATCAAGATCTCCTGCTGAAATATTATCAGCTGCGATATCAAACTTGTTGAGTTGTGTAAATGCATCCCACAACCTTCTCAACCCCTTCTCTGCAGCTTGCAAGGCCTCATTGCTAAAATCCAGCGTACTCCTGTAATGGGTCTGAAGGATAAAGAAACGAACGGTCATCGGCGAATACCCCTGTGCCAGCAATTCATGGCTTCCAGAAAAAAGTTCGCTGAGCTTGATCACATTGTTATAGCTCTTGCCCATTTTCCTGCCATTGATGGTGATCATGTTGTTGTGCAACCAATAGCGGGCAGGAATACGGTGATTGCAGACAGCACTCTGCGCAATCTCACACTCATGATGCGGGAACTGAAGATCCATACCCCCGCCATGAATGTCAAACTCCTCACCCAGGTATTTTGTACTCATGGCAGAACATTCAATATGCCATCCCGGAAAACCTATGCCCCACGGACTTTGCCAGCGCATGATATGCTCAGGAGCTGCATTCTTCCATAGTGCGAAATCTTGTTTGTTTCTTTTTTCATCCTGCGATTCTAGTTCCCGTGTAGTCTCAAGCTGCTCTTCCAAAACCCTTCCGCTTAGAATCCCATACTGCATTCCCTTCGCACCAAAATCACGATGATACTTGTCAACATCAAAATAGACCGATCCATTTACCACATAGGCATACCCATCAGCAATGATCTTCTCGATCATCACGATCTGCTCCACAATATGTCCTGTTGCAGTTGGCTCTATACTGGGTTCCACATTATTGAACTCCCGCATGGCCCAATGGAAAAGATTGGTATACTTCTGCACCAGCTCCATGGGTTCCAGCTTCTCCAATACCGCTTTCTTAGAGATCTTGTCTTCACTTTCCCTGCCTTCCTCCTCAAAATGTCCTGCATCGGTGATGTTGCGGACATAACGCACTGAATAACCCAAATGCCTGAGATAACGATAGACAATATCGAAAGTGATGAAGGGCCTTGCATGTCCTAAATGACTTTCCCCACTGACAGTTGGTCCGCACACATACATGCCCACTTTCCCGGGAATGAGGGATTGAAATGCTTCTTTTTGTCGCGTCAGTGAATTGTATACTTGCAATGCCATACTCAGGATTGTGGCTGCAAAGATAAACAATGGGGTTCTATTTCAACCGGATATCCGACACCAGGTAGGAATGATCGGAGAGTCTTTCACCATCAACGTTAAACTGTTCAACCTCCATTTCCTGTGGCAGAAAGATATTGTCGATCCTAAGCGTAGGGATCATCTGCAATACAAAAGATGAAGAACTCGTAAAGGTACTGCCTATTCCAGATCCCTTCTCCAGAAAAGCATCTTTCTTATTACCCCTGACTACTGTATAAGCATAAGATCCAGGTACATCATTGAGGTCTCCCATGATCAGGGCAGGATATGGCGACTTTTCCAGTTCACTGGCAATGAAGTCTGCTTGCATACCATGCCAGTAGAAAGTATTACGCATCTTTCTGATTACATTTTTTGATTCCGTTACACTGCTGCCTTCTGAACGGACGTCATCCAGTGCCCTGTACTCACGATTGCCGAAACCGAATGATTGTAAGTGTATGGAATAAACCCGAAAAGTATCAATGCCCGATACCACATCAGCATATACTGTATTTTCAGCATTCCCATCTTCACTGGGTGGAAATGGCAGTACATCGCCGCCGATGATCGGAAGCCTTGAAAATATGGCTATGCCACTGTATTGCCTAGTGCCAAAAAGGTCTTCACCTGCAAAACGATGATGGTGATAGCCCATTTCTTTTAGTATTTGCATCGGGTCTTGTTTACCCGCTGCCGGCATGGATATGAACTCTTGAAAACAGATCACATCAGGGCCATGTTTTCGGATTTCTTCAAAAATTTTTTTCTCATGGGCATCCCGATCGGGCTTGAAATCTGACTCCTCAAAAGGAATGAAGTGCCTCACATTCCAGTCCATGAACCTTATGCTACCCGATTTTTTTTTAGCAACATCATAAGTACTTCCAACATGAAACCCTACATGCAGCAAAAAATTGCTGAAACCAGCCACCAGAACGAGAAGGGGTAACAATACCTTTTTACTCTTGAGCAGGATCCAGAACAAGAGAAAAAGCAACATCACCACAAACAACACCGGATAAAACAATCCCAGAAATCCTGTAAACCACCAATCCCGCGGATGTAGTTGGGAAGCAAAACTGCAGGCCAGGAACAAGATGGCAAATACCAGATTGGCAATAAACATCATTCCAGTTGAGAACCATCTGAGGAATTTAAGCATGGCGTCCGGTTAAAGGTCTTCGTTACTCGCCTCTCTTAGAAATTTCTTTTCCTCTTCCGTCAGCAGATCATATCCCTTCTGATTGATCTTATCCAGCAATGCATCTATTCTTTGCTGTGTGACAATACTTTTTTTGCTGTAAGGAGATTGTTTACCCTGCTGATAAAAAACAGTTTGTTTCGGTGAAGAACTTTTTCTCTTCCCCGGAGTAAAAAGATTGGCCATCCATCTTGCCATACTGTTCATCCAGTCTCCGAGATCATTTCCGCTGTTCAACAAGCGGATATACAGATACCCCATTGATGCAGCCGACAATATCGGCAACAACATCACAGGCTTTGAAAAAAAAGCTGAAGCATTCAATAGAAAATAAATAACTGTGATGATCCATAACGGAATACCGCCGCCGATCATAGGGAAGAATCTGTACTTTGGAGAGAGGGTCGTTGCTGCAATAGCAAGTCCCATGGTTCCTGCAGACGGACCATTGTAGAAAAATGAACCCGTATCATTAGGATACATCAGATTGACCGTAAGCATGAACACCAGTCCCGCAGCAGTGGCACTGTAAATATATACAGGGAACAGCTTGTCGTTCCCGATCAGGTCCTGAACCAAAAAGCCGAAAGTCCACAACCAGATGAGATTGCTGATCACAATCATGAGCCTGACCTCTGAAAACTGCATGGTGATGAGTGTCCAGGGCCTTTGGAAAAACTTCATCAGATCCGCTGGCATGATGAACCAGTGATAGATATTACGGTAGAAAGCTTCTTCCTGCATGCTGGAAAAAGTGTAAATACTCTTGATGAAATTCAGCAGGATGAAAAAAATGATCTGCAGAATAACCAGCATAACCAATGGGTTTGCCGTATTCAGGAGATTGTTCCTGCTTCCTGATATATAATCCCTGTAACCCATAATCAATAAAAATGTCTTCTGTTCTTTCTGTTCCAGATCATTACAATCACAATACCAACAGCTGCACCACCGAGATGGGCAAAATGGGCGATACCGGAATTATTACTGTAAACACCACCGAAAAGATCCAGTGCTGCCAATCCGAGCAAGGCCCATTTGGCTTTGATGGGAAAAGGTATTGGGAGGATGATCATCTGGCTGTTTGGAAATGTGTAGGCGAATGCCGCAAAAATCCCCATCACAGCTCCAGAAGCACCCAGGGTTGGCATGTTGGTGAGCACATACAATTGATCCGCGCCGATCTCACCTGCATTGAACTGGGCATGATATTGGGAAAGATCATATGTGAGGGCCAAGGCCTGTGTGATGCCGGCTCCCAAACCACAAACGAGATAAAAAGCCAGAAATCTTCCAGGTCCCCAGAGATTTTCCAGCGTGGAACCAAACATCCAGAGGGCAAACATATTGAACAGAATGTGGAAGAACGATGAAGAGGAATGCAAAAACATGTAGGTCAGATACTGCCATGCATGATAATACACAGAACTGAAATGGTGGAGAGCAAAGAGGTCTTCAATGGAAATCAGGTCCTGACCAACTGTGATCTGAGCCAGCCATACCAGGGCGTTGATGATGATGAGGTTTTTAATGACGACTGGTAGTACCTGAAACCTGCCCGGCCTGATCTCTGATTCCATAGAATTGATTGTAGTACAAAATTAAGGATTGCCCTTCAACTTCAGCTGAACGACATTTTCTATATGGTGCGTATGAGGAAACATATCAACCGGTCTGATGGCGGTCACCGTGTAAGCCTCACTCAATAATTGCAAATCCCTTGCCTGGGTCGCAGGATTGCAGCTTACATAAACCACAACGGGTGCTTTCATGAACAGGATCTGCTGCACCAACTTCTCATGCATACCAGCCCTGGGCGGATCGGTGATGATCACATCGGGCTTCCCATGGAGACCAAAAAAATCATCATTGCAGATTTCTGCCACATCCCCTGCAAAAAAATGGGCATTCCCTATTTGATTGAGTTCAACATTTTCTTTCGCATCATCAATGGCCTCTGCAATCAACTCTACCCCAATCACCTTTTTCGCCCGATCACTCACAAAAATCCCGATGCTCCCGGTTCCGCAATACAGATCATAAACAATCTCTTTGCCAGTGAGGTTCGCAAAATCTTTGGTGATGGAATACAATACTTCCGCCTGCTTCGTATTCGTTTGAAAAAATGATTTGGGGCCTACTTTGAATCGTTTGCCATCCAGCTGCTCAATGGCAAAAGGCTTACCATGAAAAAGAACAGGCGATTGATCGTGCAAGCTATCGTTGAACTTTCTGTTGACGGTATAAAAAAGAGAAGAGATTATCGGGAACCTATCCTTCAAAAATCCCATCAAATCCGCAATGGCTTCATCCTCCTGCTCACCGAATACAAGGTTGATCATCAGATCTCCTGTTGTGCAAAGCCTGATCATCAAATTGCGCAAAAGCCCGGTATGGTTGCGTATATCGTAAAATGAGTAACTTTTTGATAAGGCATAATTCCTCAATTCATTTCTGATGGCATTGCTGGGTTCGGATTGCAGATGACATTGTTGGATATCGATCACCTTATCAAAAGAACCGGGTACATGAAATCCGAGGGCAGGGAGAGAAGGAAGACCCCGCGGACCTTCTTCAGGCATTTCCATGCCGGCAATCTCGGTATCCGTAAAATATTTTTTGGAACTGAATGTGTATTCCAGCTTGTTTCGGTATCGCTCAGTTTCTGCTGAACCCGCAATGGGCAGCATCTCAGGTAACCCGACTTTACCGATTCTCCTCATCTGCTGCTCCACCTCTTCCTGCTTGTATTGAAGCTGTTTCGCATACGGCAGCATCTGCCATTTACACCCCCCGCAAACGCCAAAATGTTCACAGAAAGGCTGCACTCTCTCCGCAGAAAAATGATGAAAACGGATGGCTTTTCCTTCTGCCCAATCCTTTTTGCTTTTGCTGAGCCTTACATCCACCACATCACCCGGAACCGCGCCTTCAATGAATACCACTTTTCCATCCACTCTGGCTATTGATTTTCCGCCGGCAGCATAGGAACTGACCTCCAGTTTTTCCAAAACCGGATTTTTCTTTTTGCGCATGCCGCAAAGGTAATGTTAAAATGATGGCAGATTGCTGGTATAACCTTTCAGTTAGGCTTTAAAGCCTTGTGAATTGTGCTTATTTTTACACAAAAAAATAATGCGCAGTTCACTGTTATTGGTATTCGGTATCATGATGACCCTGATGGCCTCTTCCCAGAATGCCTATGAGATCAAAGCCAATATCAAACCTTTCAACAAAGGATTCTATTACCTGGCCTATCACTTCGGCAACAAACAATACCTGATCGATTCTGCAAAAGTATCCCCAACCGGTGATGCAGTGTTTTCGGGTCCTCAGAAATTACAAGGCGGTATCTACATGATCGTATTCCCCCCAAAAAATGGATGGGTAGAATGTATGATCGATCAGCAACAAAAATTCTCGGTATATGCCGATACTGCGGATCCGGTGATGAAGCTTCGCTATGAAGGTTCACCTGATAATACCATCTTTGGTGACTATCAGAAAAAGTCTTTCGAGATCGGTACCAAGATCAATGCCCTCCGAAAACAAATGAGCGGCGTTGATGCAACAGCACAAGCTCCTCTTCAACAACAGATCACAGACCTGAGCAAGGAAATGCAGACATACAGAGAGGGCTTACAGACAAAATACCCCAAACACCTGCTAACTGCCATATTCAACCTGCTCAAAGATCCTGAGATACCATCGGGCGATAAGCACCCCGGCGGAAAATATGACAGCTTGTATGCCTATCACTATTACAAATCGCATTTTTGGGATGGCGTGCGTTTTACTGACGACAGACTGATTCGGACTCCCGTTTTACAGGGAAAATTTGATCGCTATTATGATGAAATCCTGCCCCAGCAATCTGATTCGTTGATCGAGTATGCAGACAAAATGCTACAGGCTTCAAAACCAAACGACGAGATGTATAAATATGTACTTTCCAGTCTGACAGATAAATATGTCAATCCCAAGTACATGGGACAAGATGCTGTTTTTGTGCATCTGTTCGAAAAATATTACATGACGGGTCAGGCCGACAGCTGGATGAATGAGAAATATAAAAAATTCATTTTCGACAGGGGTTATTCGATGATGGCCAATGTAATTGGGAAAAAGGCGGCTGAACTCCCCATGGTCGATACGCTGGGCAAAGTATTCTCACTATACGCAGTTCAAGCACCTTTCACCGTTGTTTGCTTCTGGGATCCCACCTGCGGACATTGCAAGGAGGAAGTTCCAAAAATGGACTCCATCTTCCAGGCAAAATGGAAAAAAGAAGGAGTGAAACTGATCGGAGTAATGACAGATGGGGGAAAGGATAACTGGCTGAATTATATACGTGAACACAATCTGAAGGGGTGGATTCACGTTTACCAGACGGAAGAAACCAAAGAAAGGATATACAAAGCCAATCAGCCGGGATATCGTCAACTCTATGACGTTTACCAAACTCCGATGGTATACCTTCTTGACAAAGACAAAAATATCATTGCCAAAAAACTCACTTACCTACAAGTGAATGACTTTATGGAATACAAGAAAAAATCGACCAATATACCTAACCCATGAGGAAAGCCATAATCCTTCTCTTTTTGCTGACAAAGCTTGGCCTTACACAATCACAGGTATTGTTTACCTATGGCAATACAACTGTAACTGAAAAAGAGTTTCTCTATTCATTCAACAGAAACAATGCAGATTCAGGAGATGTGAAGAAAGCAATGAAGGATTATCTGGATCTCTTCATCCGATACAAGCTCAAGGTTAAGGCTGCAAGAGATCTGAAAATGGATACACTGCCCAACCAAAAAGCAGACCTTGCGGGATTTCAAGAACAACTCAAACCATTGTATCTGCTGGACCAGTCCACACTTGATTCTCTCGTCCGCCAGGCCTATGAGAGATCACTCAGCGAGATAAAAGTCAGCCACCTGTTTTTCAGCAATGAAAAAGTAGCAGCAAAGGAAAGAGCAGAAAAAGCATTTGCAGAACTACAAACAGGAAAGAATTTCAATGAACTGGCGGTGGCCGTTTCTGATGATCCAGATGCTGCTGAGAACAAAGGACTGCTTGGGAGTATTACTGCATTCACACTACCTTATGCATTTGAATCGGCTATCTATGCTTTGACGGATGGACAATTCTCAGGTATTATTGAAAGCAATGCAGGCTTTCATATTTTCAAAAGAATTTCTACCCAACCCATTCTTTCAAAAAGATCGTACAAACATATTCTTATAGCGATACCGGAAGGCATTGAAGGATCGCAAAAAAATGAATACATACTGAAAGCTAACGGCGTCTACAAACAGGCAATAGATGGTGCTTCCTTTGATACTCTTGCCATGATGTTTTCAGATGACAGAAGCAGTGTAGCGCTGGGGGGCTTCCTTGACGAAATACCAACCGGCAAGTATGAGCCTATATTCGAAGAGCAGGCCAAGGCACTCAAAAACAAAGGTGATATCTCACCCGTGTTCAGCACATCCTATGGTCTTCATATTTTACAACTGAGTGAAGAAGAAAAAATAAATCGTGATTTCAAATCAACGGAAGATGAATGGAAGAATCTAGTCGTACAAGATGAGAGAAAAGACATTGCAGCCAAAGAAATGGTCAAAAAATGTATTGGGAAAAACGGACTGACCGCAAATACACCCAATAAAGAAGCCTATATCGAAAAAAGGCTTTCTCTTTTCAGTCCTCAATACGCAAACCTTGTGAACGATTTCCGCGACGGGAATCTGCTTTTTGAGATCATGGATAAAAAAGTTTGGGGAAAGGCATCGAGCGATATTGAAGGTTTGAAGAAATTTCATTCCGGCAGAAAAGAAAAGTATCAGTGGCAAACATCTGTCTACGCTTATACTTTTACTTTCCAGCAAAAAGAGGATGCTGAATCCGCACGCAAAGCATATACCTCAGGCATGGATATTAAAACACTGAAAAAAATATATGCTGAGAATGGATTCGCCGATAGCGGCAGATATGAAGCAGGAGAGCTGATGGGTGTTGGAAGAGACAATGCCAAAGAAGGATTTGTATCTGCCATTCATTCCAATATTTCAGATGGTTCATCAAGCTTTCATATCATCACAAAAAAATATGCCGACCCCAGCGTGAAATCATTTGATGAAGCCAGAGCTTCGGTGATCAATGATTACCAGCAACATCTTGAAGATCTCTGGATAGGTAATCTCAAAAAGAAATATCCGGTAGTGATCAATCAGGTCAACTGGAAAAAATTGATGGATAGAACGCTTTAGAAAACTTCCTTCACTGCGTTGTAAACTATCTTCGGCTTGCCCAGCGTATAATAATGCAGAACAGGGACTCCCGCTTTTTTGAGTTCCTTGGATTGGTGTATCAGCCACTCCTCGCCTACTTTCTCAGCCTCTTCATCTGTCTTGGTTCTGTTCATGGCTTCGATCAGCTCATTCGGAAGGTCAACATGGAAAATCCGTGGAATGACTGTCAGCTGCTTTTTATTGGTCAATGGTTTCAGCCCGGGTATGATGGGAACATTGATCCCATTCTCCCTGCACTTATCTACAAAAGCAAAAAACTTGGCATTGTCGAAAAACATTTGTGTCACCACATATTCTGCACCAGCATCTACCTTGGCCTTCAGGTATCTCATGTCTGTCTCCATATTTGGGGCCTCGAAATGCTTTTCGGGGTAGCCGGCCACACCCATGCAAAACCTGGTTCGGAATCCGTCACGGATATCTTCTTCCAGATAGATACCATTGTTGAGCCGATCAACCTGCTTTAGCAGATCTATGGCATAACTATTGCCATTAGGCTCCGGTTCAAAGCTGGATTCATTCTTGGTAGCATCGCCCCTCAGCACCAGCACATTATCAATTCCCAGGAAGTTCAGATCGATCAGTGCATCCTCCGTTTCCCTCTTGGTGAAGCCGCCACAGATGAGGTGAGGAACGGCATCCACCTGGTAATGGTTCATGATGGCTGCGCAGATTCCCACTGTTCCGGGACGCTTGCGCACTTCCACTTTTTCGAAAGTACCATCTGGCTTCTTCTTGAAAATATGTTCGCTTCTGTGATAGGTTACGTTAATAAAAGAAGGTTTGAACTCCATCAGTGGATCGAGATGGTTATACAGTGAGGTGATGTTTTTCCCCTTGAGAGGAGGCAACACTTCAAAAGACACCAGGGTGTCTTTTGCCTGACGAAGATGATCAATCACTTTCATTGTAAAACTTCTGTAGTTAGGATGGCAAAACTACGATAATATGCTGATGAAAATCGATACTTTTGCCAAAGCCATGAGTCTTACCATTCACACACAAAATCTGATCAAAAGATACCGCAACAGAACAGTTGTGAACCAGGTGTCCGTTGAACTCAAGCAAGGTGAGATTGTGGGGCTGCTCGGGCCTAATGGTGCGGGTAAAACCACTTCGTTTTACATGGTAGTGGGACTTATCAAGCCTGATGAAGGAGAGGTATTCCTGAACGATCTGAATATCACCAAACTACCTATGTACAAAAGGGCTCAGATGGGGATCGGGTATCTGCCACAGGAGGCATCAGTCTTCAGAAAACTATCGGTGGAAGACAATATCGCAGCCGTGCTTGAGATGACCAAACTGAGCAAAAAAGAGCAAAAAGTGAAACTCGAAGACCTGCTGAATGAGTTCAGACTGACACATGTTCGCAAGAACAATGGCGACTCACTTAGTGGCGGTGAAAGAAGACGAACCGAGATTGCGAGGGCATTGGCTGTAGATCCCAAATTCATCCTGCTGGATGAACCCTTTGCTGGCGTTGACCCTATTGCAGTGGAAGATATACAGACCGTGGTGGCAAAACTTAAATTCAAGAACATAGGAATATTGATCACAGATCATAATGTAAATGAGACCCTCTCCATTTGTGATCGTGCCTATCTGCTCATCGAAGGAAAGATCTTTAAACATGGATCGGCCGAAGAACTTGCGGAAGATCAACAAGTAAGAAGACTCTACCTGGGCAGAAATTTTGAACTCAAAAGAAAAGATTATCTTCACGAAGAGGCCCGTCAGGAGTCGCTTTTCGGCGACCGCTGAACCTTATCACAACCATGAAGATTCTAAGTCCTGCCATATCAACACTGGCAAGATTGCGCTCCTGGCGCATCGATGCCTGGATACAACATCCCATATCTGCACAGAGAGAGGTTTTGCAGGATCTGGTGACGGCAGCACAGTATACCGAGTTCGGCAGACAACATCAGTTTTCAAATCTATTCACCACAAAAGCTTTCAAGCAAGCTGTTCCCATTCATGAATACCAGGATCTTAAGCCCTATGTAGAGAGGATCATGGCAGGAGAACAGAATCTGCTTTGGAACACTCCCATCAACTGGTTTGCCAAAAGCAGCGGCACCACATCCGACAAAAGCAAGTTCATACCCGTAAGTCACGAAAGCCTGGTAGACGGGCATTATAAAGCTGCCAAGGATGTTCTCACTTTATACTACATGCACAATCCAGATTCCGATCTGCTGACAGGGAAAGGTTTGGTTATTGGAGGAAGTCATACCATCAGCAATTTGCATGATGAGGCCCATTTTGGAGACCTCAGTGCCGTGCTGATGCAGAATACTCCCTTCTGGGGTAACTGGATCAGAACACCGGATCTCAAGATCGCCCTGATGGATGAATGGGAAGAAAAGATTGAAAAGCTTGCCCAAACCACGATTCAGGAGAATGTGACTTCAGTCTCGGGAGTACCTACCTGGACATTGGTACTTTTTCAGAGGATACTGGAACTTACCGGCAAAAAAAACATCAAAGAGGTATGGCCTTCCCTGGAAATGTATTTTCATGGAGGGGTTTCTTTTCATCCATATAAAGAGCAATTCAAAAAACTCATTGGCGAAGACATTCAATATCTGGAAATGTACAATGCCAGCGAAGGGTTCTTTGCGGCACAGGACATACCGGGATCTGAAGGGATGCTGCTCTATCTCGATCATGGTATCTTCTTCGAGTTCATGCCTATTGAAGAATATGGAAAAGATGATCCCAGAACCATTGGACTGAAGGATGTGGAACTGGGTCAACAATATGCGCCGGTGATCACAACCAATGGCGGTCTATGGCGATATCTGATTGGCGACACCATTGAATTCACTACCCTAAAGCCATACAGGGTAAAAGTTAGTGGCCGATTGAAATTGTTCATCAATGCATTTGGAGAGGAGTTGATCATCGACAACGCAGAACGGGCAATGGCTGAAACCTGCAGGGCAACGGAATCAGCAGTGGTGGATTATACCGCTGGGCCGGTTTATTTCAGTGAAGAAGGCAATGGAGCACATGAATGGTTGATTGAATTTGAAAAAGCTCCTGCCGATCTGAATGTCTTCACTGAAATATTGGATAGCAATCTCAAAGCGTTGAATAGCGACTACGAAGCCAAGCGACACAAGAATATTGCCCTTCGCATGCCTATCGTACATTCACTCAGGCAGGGTAGTTTCAGCAAATGGCTCAGACAAAAGAACAAACTCGGCGGGCAACATAAAGTCCCCCGCCTCAGCAACGATCGGATTATCTTGGAAGAAATCCTAAACCTCACTGACATCTGACATCTGTCGTCTAAGGTCTAAGGTCTAACGTCTAATCATTATCTTGCACAAAAATCCCTAACCATGCAACTTCTCGAAAACAAAATAGCCATTGTTACCGGTGCCGCCAGAGGAATCGGTGAAGCCATCGCCATCAAACTGGCAGAACACGGAGCCCATATTGCTTTTACCTATGTGAGTGAAAGCAGTGCTGAAAAAGCAGCTGCCCTTACCGCAAAACTGGAAGGCATGGGTGTTAAGGCCAAGGCATGGAGAAGCAATGCCGGAAATTATGCAGAATCAGAAGCATTCGTCAATGATGTGGTGAAAGAATTCGGTACGGTGGATATATGTGTGAACAATGCCGGTATCTCCAAAGACAATTTGCTCATGCGCATGACTCCTGAGCAATGGGATGATGTCATGGAAGTGAATCTCAAAAGTGTTTTCAATATGACCAAACAAGTCATTCGACCCATGATGAAGGCAAGAAAAGGATCCATAATCAATATGAGCTCTATCATTGGTGTCAGGGGTAATGCCGGACAATCCAGCTATGCTGCCAGCAAGGCCGGCATTATTGGATTCACGAAATCCATTGCTCAGGAATTGGGTAGCCGCAATGTGCGTTGTAACGCCATCGCTCCGGGTTTTATTGAGACCGACATGACCCATTACCTCAAGGAAAGCGAAGGCGCTCAGTCCTACTTGGCCAAGATTCCCCTAGGCCGGTTCGGATCTGCAGAAGAGATCGGGAATACCACGCTTTTCCTGGCTTCAGACATGAGCAGTTACATCACGGGACAAGTGATCAGTGCCTGCGGTGGTTTGAATATCTGACATATGATATTGGCATGATAAATGGGATTTGTAAATTGACCCTGAAACCCTAGTTTTGGATTGTCATGAGAAAATGGCTGACTTTCTTTTTGCTTTTCCTGATTGCCATCCAACTGCTCCCTTTCAAACAGATGGGTGCCCTGCTTTACGGGGATCAACTCATAGAGGAGATCTGTCAGTCCAACGACCTTGATTGCAATCATGCAGAATCCAAGGATGATCTTAAAAAAAACGACCCCTTTATTCATAATTTGTTGTTGAATATGGCGGTTCTCAGCATTTCGGACAAACAGGACAATCCTTTTGAAAGGAACTATGCATCCCGTTTGGCTGACGATAAACCAACCCGGCCCCCACTTTCCATTTTGATCTGAACAGATCTTTTTCCATACAACCAACAATTTATCTTTCTCAGTACTGGTCAACCTTGGTATGGCTGATCATGTACATAAGCATATCAAAATGAAAACAATCGACCCTTCACAAAAAAACATCAGTAGCGACCTGCTCTCGGGTCTTGTGGTATTCCTTGTTGCACTACCCCTCTGCTTGGGTATTGCAGTTGCCAGCGGGGCGCCGCCATTTGCAGGCATCATCACGGGTGTGATCGGCGGAATCATAGTGGGCCTCCTGAGTAAATCACACGTGAGCGTTTCCGGTCCCGCAGCCGGTTTGATTGCCATCATTCTTGTAGCTGTAACAGACCTGGGCTATGAAACATTTCTTGTTTCTGTTGTAATTGCCGGGTTAATCCAACTGGCATTGGGTTTGGCCAGAGCAGGTGGCATTTCCAGCTATTTCCCCACCAGTGTCATAGAGGGTATGCTCGTAGCCATTGGCATCATCATCATCAAGAAGGAATTGCCGCATGCTATCGGATATGACCTTGAACATGAGGGTGATTTCTTTTCATATCAGCTCCTGAAAGAAGATCAGGGATTCCTGGGAGAATTGATACATGCCTTCAATTTTGCCCATACCGGAGCAATCGTGGTTTCCATCATTTCGATCGGCATCATCGTGGCCTTCAATAAAGTGGATGCGCTAAAAAAGATAAAGGCCATTCCAGGAGCATTGGTAGCAGTAGTGGCAGGCATCTTGCTCAATGAAGTGTTCAAGGCTGTAAAACCGGAATGGGTGATCGCCAATGAACATCTCGTCATATTGCCTACAGCCGAATCACTGACGGCATTTTTCGGACAGTTCCAGCCCCCATCATTTGAAGGATTTTTAAATCCCAAGGTTTGGATAGTGGGACTGACCATCGCCATCGTGGCCAGTATCGAGACGCTGCTTTGTCTGGAAGCCGGTGACAAAATGGATCCCATGAAACGATACTCCAGTGCCAATGCAGAATTGCGTGCCCAAGGTATCGGCAACATGTTATCGGGTCTCATCGGTGGTTTACCCATGACCTCGGTCATTGTGCGGACAACAGCGAACATCAACGCAGGTGCACGATCCAAATGGTCTGCCATTTTTCATGGTATCTTTCTGCTGCTCGCTGTGATCCTGATCCCGGGCTTGTTGAACAAGATTCCCATGGCGAGCCTGGCGGCAATCCTGATCATGATTGGTCTGAAACTGGCGAGTCCTAAAGTATTTAGACACATCTGGCATTCTGGTTTACAGCAATTCATTCCATTCATCATCACGGTTGTTGCAGTGGTATTTACCGATCTGCTCAAAGGTGTGGGCATAGGTCTGGTGGTAAGCATTTTCTATATCCTCAAAGGAAACATGAAGCTGGCCTATCATTTCAGGAAAGAGCAATACCAAGAAGGGGAAACGATTCACATCGACCTGGCGCAGGAAGTTTCTTTTCTGAACAAGGCTGCCATCAAACAAACCCTGACCGATCTGCCGAACAACAGCAAACTGGTGATCGATGCCGGCAATACCGTCTATATTGACTTTGATGTACTGGAACTGTTCCGCGATTTTCTTCAGTTTGGCGCTAAGGAAAGAAACATTGACGTCAAACTGGTCAATTTCAAAACAGAATACAACATGGCTGATGCACAGCATGTTCATTCTGAAAAAGATTAATCAATAAAACAACCTCATCATGAAAGCATACGAAAAACTGTTAGATAACAATAAGAACTGGGCACAACAATCATTAGCCAATGACCCGGAATTTTTCAACAGGTTGAGAAATACCCAAACACCGGAATACCTGTGGATTGGATGCAGCGACAGCAGGGTGCCACCAGATTCCATCACCGGCACAAAACCAGGTGAGATCTTCATTCACCGCAACATTGCTAATATGGTGGTACATACCGATCTCAACATGCTCTCGGTTTTGCAATACGCTGTCGAAGTTTTGAAGGTAAAACATGTGATCGTCTGCGGCCACTATGGATGCGGAGGTGTAAAAGCTGCCATGTCGCATCAGTCACTCGGCATCATCAACAAATGGCTCCGCAACATCAAGGATGTATACAGGATCCATCAGGATGAGGTCAACTATCTGCCCACTGAGCTGGAAAGAGTGAACAGGCTTATCGAATTGAATGTTCAGGAGCAGGTCATGAACCTGGCCAAAACATCTATCGTACAGCAAGCTTGGAAACACAACAACGCCCCTCATTTGCACGGATGGGTATACGGACTGGAAGATGGTCTGATAAAGCCCATCTTTGAAATGGCTGCCAATACCCACATCGATCCGATCTATGAGTTCGACAACCTCTGATCAGGCGCGTTTCGCATCGATCTCGCTGCAGAGCGAAGAGAAAATATCATCAATGGAACCCAGGCCGTTAAGGGTCACTACACGATCAAACTGACTGTAGTGATCTGCCACTGCAAGGGTTTCATTCTTATAAACAGCAATTCTTTTCTTCTGTACTTCGGGGTCAGCATCATCGGTTCTTCCTGAAGTTTTGGAGCGACCGATCATGCGCTGCACCAGCTCTTCCTCCGGAACATCCATGGCCAACACCAGATCAATCTTCTGACCATGTGAGGAAAGTAATTCATCCAATGCGATAGCCTGTGCTTTGGTGCGGGGAAACCCATCAAACAGAAAACCATAGACACCAGGGTTGGCCGCAATGGCAGCCCCCACCATTCCTATAACCACTGCATCAGGCACCAGCTGACCTGCATCCATAAATGATTTGGCTTTCAGTCCCAGTTCAGTCTGGTTTGCGATCTCCGAGCGAAGGATATCTCCGGTGGAGAGATGTTTGAAGCCGTATTGTGCAATGAGTTTTTCTGACTGGGTGCCTTTACCACTGCCGGGAGGTCCAAAAAGGATTAGGTTGAACATTTGTTTTGGTTTGGGGTTTTATAGAGGTCAAATATAATTAGATTTATGGGTATGAAATCAAGAATCGGAACCCTGCTTGCCATCAGTCTGATACTGCTGAGCTGCGGCAACGCTCAGGTAAAAACAACAAAAACAACTACAAAAATGAATGAAACCAACAACAGCAATCCTGCCTTTTCCAGGAAAAGTGAAGAGAAAGTGGAATTACCGGAAGAAAAATGGAAAGAGGTGCTGACCCCCGAGCAATATTACATTGCGCGCCAGAAAGGAACGGAGCGGCCCTGGACCAGCAAATTTGAAAAGTTTGATGAAAAAGGTACATACTATTGTGCTGCCTGCGGCAACTCATTGTTCCAGAGCAATACCAAATTTGATAGCGGCTGCGGATGGCCCAGCTTCTTTGAACCCATCACCAAGAAAAGCATCATCTATCTACCCGACAACAGCCATGGCATGAAAAGAACCGAAGTGCAATGCGGTCGTTGCAAGGCGCATCTGGGACATGTATTTGATGACGGTCCACCTCCAACGGGACTTCGTTATTGCATCAATGGTGTGATATTGGGGTTTGAGAAAAAGTGAGTTAGATATTAGACGTTAGACTTTAGACGTTAGACTTTAGACGTTAGACATTAGACTTTAGACTTTAGACGTTAGACGTTAGTAATTAGAGTTTAAAAAATAAGGGATCAGAATTTAGTTTAAAACCAATCTCTGATCCCTTTTTTATGACTACTAACGTCTAAAGTCTAATGTCTAATGTCTAGCGTCTAATATCTAATATCTAACTCACTGCTTATCCATCTCCGCAAAAACTGTAATGTCCACATCATTTCCTACAACTACACCGCCACCTTCGATGGCACGTGACCACTTCAGATTGAAAGCTGTTCTATCAATTGTCGTTTTTGCCTTGAAACCAGCCTTTGCCTTGCCATTACCAGTATTCACTTGTCCACCATAAGTGACATCGAAAGTTACTGTCTTGGTTACATCACGAATAGTGAGATCTCCAGTCAATGCATATTTGTTGCCACCCAATGGCTTCATGGATTTGCTTACAAAGTTCATTTTGGGAAATTTCTCGGCATTGAAAAAATCATCTGCCTTGAGGTGCCCATCCCTTCTCTCATTGTCAGTATTAACTGAAGCTACGTCTACACTGAAATTGATCACGGCATCCGAAAGATCTGCCTTAGAGGCAACCAGACTGCCATCAAACATTTTAAATGATCCTTCCACTTCTGAAACTACCATGTGGGTTACGGTAAATTTCACATTGGAATGCGATCTGTCTACCTTCCAGGTTGTCTGCGCAAAAGAGAATGAAGTTACGGCCAACAAAAGGGCGAGTCCGAGAAATTGTTTTTTCATGTTCTTGATTTTGATGTTTAAACACTAAATTAGGATGTTTTGGTATTTTCACCAAATTCCGTGTATAAGTTAGACAGTTTTTTCTCTCATTTTGTTCGGTAAAAGAAATTTTAAGCCAAGATTATTATTGCATAATTTTCCAAAAATTCAGCACATGAAACTGGCTCTTCGCTTTTCGGCACTCCTGCTCATCCTTGCAACCGGAGTATTCGCCCAGAACCAAAAGGTATCACTCGAGCAATTCAAAAACTGGAAACCCAGGAATATAGGTCCTGCCGGCATGAGCGGCCGTATAACTACCATTGATGCCGTTGTGGCCGACCCTAACCAGATCTGGATCGGTGCGGCCTCCGGCGGTGTATGGAAAACCAAGAACGCCGGTGCCAGCTGGGAATCCGTATTTGACGAACAGCCCATCCTGAACATAGGTTCGATCGCCATTCAGCAGTCCAATCCATCCGTGGTATGGGTAGGAACAGGAGAAGGCAATCCCCGCAACTCAATCAATATTGGTGAAGGCATTTACAAGACCATCGACGGCGGTGTATCCTGGAAGAGAATGGGACTGGAAAAGACCCGCAATATTCATCGCATCATCGTTGACCCAACCAATCCCAATACTGTATACGCCGGCGCCATCGGTAACCCTTATGCTGAACATCCTGAAAGAGGAGTATTCAAGACAACTGACGGCGGTGAGACATGGAACAAAATCCTATTCACCAATGATACTTCCGGTGTGGCCGACATGATCATGGATCCCTCCAACCCCAATAAACTCTTCGTTGCCATGTGGCAACACCGTCGCACCCCATGGAGCCTCAGCAGTGGTGGCGTAGGAAGCGGACTTTACATGACATTCGATGGCGGCAAGACCTGGAAAAAGCTGGGTGAAAAAGAAGGTCTTCCTGCAGGAAATTATGGAAGGATCGGACTGGCCATCTCCCGCAGCAATCCCAACCGTGTATATGCGCTGGTAGAAGCAACAAAGAATGGACTGTATAAGAGTGATGACGGTGGACAAAACTGGACCCTCATGAACAGCAACCCTGAATTCGTATCTACGCGTCCTTTCTATTTTCAAGAAATCGCCTGCGACCCTGAAAATGAAAACCGCCTCTGGCTGATCTATCAGATGATCTCCAAAAGCGAAGATGCCGGAAAGAATTTTGAAGTGGTTATCCCCTACAATGGTATACACCCAGACCATCACGCTTTCTGGATCCATCCCACCAATCCCAATTTCATCATCGACGGAAACGATGGTGGTATCGGTATCACACGCGACAAAGGCAAGACATGGTTGTTTGATGAAAAACTGCCAGTGGGACAATTTTACCATATCAATGTCGACAATGAAATGCCTTACCATGTCATGGGAGGCATGCAAGACAATGGCACCTGGCGCGGTCCCGCTTACACCTGGATGAGCGGTGGCATCAAAAATTATTACTGGGACAATATCTGGGGCGGTGATGGCTTCGATGCCATGGCCGATCCTGATGATGCCAACTGGATCTATGCCATGAGCCAGGGCGGATCCGTAGGCAAATACAATGTAAAAACGGGTGAGAGCTGGTACATCAAACCACCGGCCCCCGATCTCAAGACCATGCTGCGCTTCAACTGGAATGCAGCCATGGCACAGGACCCTCATAATACCTCCACCCTTTACTACGGTAGTCAGTACCTGCACCGCTCCACCAACAAGGGTGCTTCCTGGGAAACGATATCACCTGATCTTACAACGAACGACAGTGCCAAAATCGATCAAAGAAACAACGGTGGTATTTCGATCGACATTACCGGTGCTGAAAACTATTGCACCATCATCACCATCGCCCCTTCCGCCAAAGACAAAAACGTGATCTGGGTAGGAACTGATGATGGCAACGTGCAACTGACCAAAGACGGTGGCAAGAGCTGGACCAACTTCAGAGGAAAGATACCCGGACTCCCCGTGGGTGCATGGATACCACAAATACAAGCCTCCCGTCACAATGCAGGCGAAGCTTTTGTCGTGGCCAATGATTACAGAAGAGGTGACTTCAAACCCTATATCTTCCGCACAACGGATTATGGAAAAACCTGGACGCGCATGCTGGATGAGAAAAAAGTAGTGGGTTATGCCCTCTGCGTGCTGCAAGATCCTACAGAACCCAACCTCATTTTTGCAGGAACAGAACAGGGACTCTGGATCAGCTTCGACAATGGTACCAGCTTCCAGCAGTGGAAGAACGGATACCCGTCTGTTTCTACATATGATTTAACGATTCAGGAAAGAGAGGCTGATCTGGTGATCGCCACTTTTGGTCGCGCCCTCTGGGTACTGGATGACATCAGACCCTTACGCAAGATCGCGGCTAACAAGGGAATCATCAATCAAAAACTTACAGCCTTCAGTAACAGAACAGCCGTTCAGGCCCAATACCGCAACGCGCCGGGTTACGAATGGAGTACATGGGGCATATGGGATGCAGAGAACAGACCATCTGGTGCGCCCGTATCTTTCTTCCTTCAAACATCGTCAGACACAAGCAAGTCCAGAAAGGATACCGTCGTCGTGAAGATTTACAACGACAAGAATGAAGCGATCCGCAACCTTCGCTGGAATGCCGATAGCGGATTCAACCGCATTACATGGGGTATGGAAGAAAAAGGCTACCGTACACCTGGCGGCGGAGGTGGAAGACGCATGGGCGGTGGTGCCGGTGGAGGAAGGAATGCTGCAGAACCAGGGGGGCAGCAAGTACTGCCGGGAACGTACAAGATTGTGCTTTCCTACAAAGACAGTAAAGACTCATCTATGGTCACTGTTATTGATGATCCACGCCTCGGTAACCGCAACACCATCAAACTGGCACAGGCTGCTCTCCGCAACGAGCTGAAGAAGAGCGGCGATAAGCTGGTAGAGATCATGGACCTCCTCACCGAAGTGGATGAAGCCGTGAAAAAAGTGGATGGTTATATCTCAACCATGAAAGGAAAAGAAATCGACTCACTGAAAAAAACCACGAAAAAGTTAAATGATGAATTAAAAACACTTCGTGAATTCCTGAATGGTGTACCACAAACCAAACAGGGATACGGACAAGTGCCACAGATCACCGTAATGAACCAGTATCAGGCTGCCAACGCTGCCATCAGTGCCAAAGCCATTGAACCCGGCGCACAAGAAAAAATGCTGGTGGAAAGAGCAGCAGGACTGGTGGATGAAGCCGTGAAAAAAGCCGATGCTTTCAAGAATGGCATCTGGAAACAATACCAGGAACAGGTGAGGGCTACTAAGCTGGATCCGTTTGGGAATTAGACGTTAGACCTTAGACCTTAGACCTTAGACCTTAGTAATTAGTTTTTTACTGAATAAAACCAACGGATTACTAGCGTCTAAGGTCTAAGGTCTAAAGTCTAACATCTAATTCCTATTACACAAAAACTCAAACGGCTTTAAACCTCCATTCCGCATGGCTTTGGAGATAGAGCGCTCATCATGATGGATCTTAAAGCGATTGAGATCGATCAGTTCAAAAGCTTTCGAGAGAGAAGAAATCGTTTCTACAGTTTGCAGCAATCGGCCAATAGATTCCACCTCTTTTTCGATGGTGCGCTCATCAACCCATTCATCCTTGCGGAGCAAAAGCAAATCTCTGGTCTGTTTCTTCATGTTTTCTCAATATCCGGAAAGTCCTTTTTTCGAAGGACATCCACAATTGTTTTTCTGTAACACACTGCAGGAACCTATACCAAACAATATGATCAACAGGGAAATGATAAGAAATGTTCTGCTTGTCTTATTCTTCATGTTATTGCTAATATATATTTTTTAAGCTAATTTCAGCAGTACTGTTTAAATTTTGTGTTTTTTACAACTTCTAAACTACTTCCAGCTACCTATGTCCCATTTGAAAATATTGATTGCTCCTCTGGACTGGGGATTGGGACATGCCACCCGATGCATACCCATCATCAGAGAGCTGATCAGGAGGGGCTGCTTTGTTGAACTGGCCGGAAGCGGGAATTCTGGGAAATTGCTGCAGCAGGAATTTCCTTCACTTACATATCATGAAATTCCAGGATACGGCATCACTTACCCCAAGACAGGCCGGTCATTTATATTGAAGATGATCTTTCAAATACCGACAATCCTTTCATCCGTTCGCAGAGAACACAAATGGATCGTTGAAAATCATACATCTCATCAATGGAATCTTATCATCAGCGACAACCGTTACGGATGTTGGCACCTAGGTGTACGATCCGTTTTCATCACACATCAGCTGCAGATACTCTCCGGATTCGGAACATTCGTCGATGGATTAATGTTGAAACTTCACTATCGGATGATCCAAAAATTTACTCATTGCTGGGTGCCTGACATTATTGAGAAAAAAGGGCTTGCCGGCATACTTTCACATCCTCCCCAGCTTCCAAAAAATGTACAGTATGTTGGCCCTCTTTCCAGATTGGATCCAAATACAAAACAAAATGATGTACCCCAAAAAATCGTAGTTGCGCTCTCTGGTCCGGAGCCCCAACGAAGTCTTCTAGAACTAAAATTGATCAACATCCTGAGCAGACCTGAATGGAAGAAGGAAGCGTTCCTCTTTTTACGAGGACTGCCCAATGCCTCTCCGGATCCGGCACAAGCAGATAATATCCAGTACATTCATCACCTCAACAGTAAAGCATTTGCGGAAACCCTATCCTCTGCCAAAATTGTAATTTGTCGATCTGGATATTCGTCAGTTATGGACCTTGTTCGTCTCCAAAAAAAAGCTGTACTCATCCCAACGCCGGGTCAAACGGAACAGGAATATCTGGCCGATTGGCTTACAAAGCGGGAACTATTCATGAGTTGCCACCAGGATGACCCGAAAATGGGTGAAATCATACTCATGTGCATGGGTTCCGAACAACCCAAGATCCAAATGGATTTCAATGGATTTAAAAAGGCTTTGGATGATTTGGGCATCCAATGAACGATACGTTCACATTTTTGTTAACTTATTTATCTTATTAGCTTCCAAAAACCAAAACAACATGCAAATGAGAAAGATTTGTCTGTCCATCCTGATGGGATGTTTCAGTCTTTCCCTCTTCGCACAACCTACCTTTCCGGTAAATGGTGTAGGTGATGACAGGGAAACGATTTATGCCTTTACACATGCAACCATTGTAAAAAGTCCGCAATCCAGCCTGCAGGATGCAACGCTGCTGGTTCGCAATGGAAAAATCATCAGTGTTGGCAATAACCTTACCATACCCGCCAATGCATTGGTAATCGATTGCACGGGCAAAACGATTTATCCCTCTTTCATTGATCTGTATGCCGACTATGGTATGCCGAATGCCCAGCAGACTGGAGGGGGATTGGGGAGAGGCTTTGGTCAGCCAGCCCAGCTTACTTCCACCCAGAAAGGAGCATTCGGCTGGAATCAAGCCATCCGAGCGGATGTGCAGGCAGTTACGCTTTTTGTAACAGATGAAACCAAAGCGAAATCACTTCGTGAAATTGGATTCGGGGCCGTACTGACCCATCAAAGAGATGGAATCGCAAGGGGAACCGGAACACTGGTTTCGCTGGCCAATAAAAAAGAGAATACAGTAATCTTAAAAGAAAAAGCATCCGCTCACTATTCTTTCAACAAAGGAAGTTCAATGCAATCTTATCCGTCTTCCATGATGGGGAATATTGCTCTGTTGAGACAAACCTATATCGATGCTCAATGGTATAAGAACAATGCCGACAAAGAAGGAGTGAATCTCAGCCTGATCGCATGGAACAACAATCAGTCGTTGCCCCAGATCTTTGAAGCGAACGATAAATGGAATGCCCTTCGTGCTGATCGCATCGGTGATGAATTCAGTGTTCAATACATCATCAAAACCAATGGAAATGAGTATCAGCGTGCCCAGGAGATGGCATCAACAAAAGCAACCCTGATCGTTCCGGTTAACTATCCCATGGCCATGGATGTAGAAGACCCCAATGATGCAAGATTTGTTTCATTGTCGGATATGAAACATTGGGAACTCGCTCCTGCCAACGCAGCAACACTGGAAAAGGCTGGTATCAGTTTTTGTTTGACAACCGCTGATCTCCGCTCACCCGCAGCTTTCATGGGTAATCTGAGGAAAGCCATTGAAAACGGCCTCTCCGAAACCAAAGCACTCGAAGCATTGACCACGGTCCCTGCCAAAACCCTGGGTGTCGACAATATGATCGGAAGCCTGGAAGAGGGTAAGGTTGCCAGCTTCCTTATCACCACCGGAAATGTATTCAGTGATAAAACTTCCATCCTGGAGAACTGGATACAAGGCAATCGCTATGCAGTGAAACCGGAAAAATGGTCAGATGCAGCCGGCAATTATACACTGGCCATCAGCAGCAGTCAGGGTACCAAAAACTACAACCTTGAGGTAAAGTCGGCTTCTTCTGCCAGCATCATCACTACTGATACCCTCAATGTGAAATTCACCCTTGATGGAAAAGTGGTGAAGATAAATTTTGCACCTGAAAAGAAATCCCGGAACACGCTGAGATTAAGCGGTATCGTGAATGGAAAAGACTGGAATGGATATGGTGAGGATGCAGAAGGAAATAAACTCACATGGACAGCCAGTTATGCTAGCGCTTCCACTGCGGTTGCAAAAGCCGATACAGCAAAAAAGAAAGAGCCTTCCAAACTGGGTGCTATTATGTATCCATTCACTCCTTATGGTTGGACGGAAGCGCCCAAGCAGGAAACGATTCTTTTCAGGAATGCAACAGTTTGGACCAATGAGCAGGAAGGAAAAATGGAGAATGCTGACGTGTTGATCAAAGACGGAAAGATCGCACAAATTGGCAAGGGAATTCAGGATGCATCAGCCAAGATTATTGACGCAACCGGCAAACACCTTTCTCCAGGTATTATTGATGAGCATTCACATATTGCGGCATCTTCTATCAATGAAGGAGGGCAATCCGTTACTTCAGAAGTACGCATTGCCGACAACCTCAATCCGGATGATGTCAATATCTATCGTCAGCTCAGCGGCGGCGTGACCAGTTCACACATCCTCCATGGCAGTGCCAATACCATTGGTGGACAAACACAGCTGATCAAATTGCGTTGGGGTGCCAATGACGACCAACTCAAGTTCGAAGGATCGGATGGCTTTATCAAATTTGCATTGGGTGAAAACGTGAAACGTTCATCCAGCACATCCAACAATCGTTTTCCGGATACACGCATGGGCGTTGAGCAAGTATTGGATGATGCATTCAATAGAGCGAGGGATTATGAAAACGCCCTCAAGGCGGCATCAGCAAGCACATCCACAACACCCGCTGCAACAAAAGGTAAAAAATCTTCAACCCCTTCAACTGCTTCAACCCCTTCAACCTCCTCAATTCGCCGCGATCTTGAACTGGAGGCGCTGGTTGAGATCATGAACAAGAAGCGCTTCATCACCTGCCACTCTTACGTGCAGAGTGAAATCAATGCTGCCATGAAGGTGGCTGAGAAATACGGTGTCACCATCAATACCTTCACCCATATTCTTGAGGGATATAAAGTTGCCGATAAAATGAAGGCCCATGGTGTTGCCGCTTCCACTTTCTCCGACTGGTGGAATTATAAGATGGAAGTGGTAGATGCCATTCCTCAGAATGCCGCTATCATGTCGCGTGTGGGACTCAACGTAGCCATCAACTCAGATGATGCAGAAATGGCTCGTCGTTTGAATCAGGAAGCAGCCAAGAGCATCAAGTATGGTGGTATGTCTGAAGAAGAAGCACTGAAGATGGTCACCATCAACCCTGCCAAAATGCTGCACATCGACAACCGTGTAGGCAGCATAAAAGTGGGTAAGGACGCGGATCTGGTATTGTGGAGCGACAACCCTCTCAGCATTTATGCAAGAGCAGAGAAAACGATTGTAGATGGCATTGTTTATTTCGACAGACAGAAGGATGCTGAATTGAGAAAACAACAGACAAGTGAGAGAAACAGACTGATCCAGAAACTGAATGGAGAAAAAAGAGCTGGAAATCCCATGGCACCTGCCACACCCAGTTACAATGTATTGTTGAATTGTGGAGACCATGATCATAGCCATGGATTTCTTACAGTTGAAAAAGATTAAGCATCCTTAAAAATGAATCAAATGAAAAAGACATTACTTCATATCCTTGCAACCCTATTCATTGTATCGGTTGCACATGCACAGGAGTCAGTATACCCTGCCAAAAAACAGGATGCCCCGGTCATCATCATGAACGGGACCATCCATGTCGGCAACGGTCAGGTACTGAACAACCAATCGATAGAGATCAAAGATGGCAAGATCACCGCCATTGGCAACAACATCGCAGCAGCTGACAATGCCGTTAAAGTGGATGCCAAAGGAAAACATGTATATCCCGGACTTATCCTCTCCAATTCCAATCTTGGATTGGTGGAAGTTAATTCTGTTCGCGCAAGTGCAGATGCACAGGAAATTGGTGAATACAATCCCTCCGTCCGCTCACTGGTAGCCTATAATACGGATTCCAAAGTAATCAATACCCTCAAGACAAATGGCATAACCCATGCCAATATTGTTCCCCAGGGCGGCACGATCAGCGGATCCGCATCGGTGGTACAACTTGATGCCTGGCATTGGGAAGATGCTGCCTACGCGAGGGATCATTCCATCCACCTGAACCTGCCCAGCCTCTTCAACAGACCCAACCCATATGCAGCCTTTCTGGGCATTCAGACCCCTCAGGGTGATCCTGTCAAAAGAGGCGTGGAACAAATCGAAGAGATCAAACAGTTCTTCAGAGCAGCCAAGGCCTACGCCACAGAATCCAAACACAATAATACCAACCTGAAGTTTGAAGCAGTACAAGGGCTCTTCTCTAAGAAGCAAAAGCTCTTCATTCATTGCGATGTGGTTCGCGAGATACTGGCAGCCATTGATTTCAAAAATGAATTTGGGTTTGATATCGTACTGGTAGGCGCATCAGAAAGTGTACAGGTAGCCGATATCCTGAAGAAGAACAATATCCCTGTAATCCTAAGCCAGATGCATGCACTGCCCACACTGGCAGATGATGGAGTAGACCTTCCCTATCAAACACCCGCCTTACTGCAAAAAGCTGGTGTGTTGTTTGCCATCAACGATGAGGACGGACAACATCGCGGGAAAAACCTTCCCTTTAATGCAGGTACTGCCGCTGCGTATGGCCTCTCCAAAGAAGAAGCTCTATCAGCCATTACCCTGAATGCCGCCAAAATACTGGGCATCGCAGATCGCACAGGATCCATTGAAACCGGTAAAGATGCCAACATCGTTATCAGCGAAGGGGATATTCTTGATATGCGCAGCAGCAATATTTCAATGGTGATGATCGGTGGTAGGATCGTGAACATGACGGATAAGCACAAACAGCTCTACGAGCGATACAAATACAAATACGATCTGAAATAAAATATTGGATTCAGGAGTGATGCATCAAAGTATCACTCCTGAACTCAATATCCTCTTACGTTTCGTTTTTCCATAAAATTGATGAAGGCCCGGTTCACCACGCGATTTCCGCCGGGTGTTGGATAATTGCCAGTGAAGTACCAGTCGCCGGTATTGCCAGGACAAGCATCGTGCAGATCTTCGATGGTCTGGTAAATAACTTCAACAGGAATCTTTACATCTTCAGGCGTGATCAGCTCGGCGATTTTGGCAGAGATCTCCTGTGGGGTAAATGAGGCATAAATTTTTCTCACCACATTTTCTGTATGCAGTTTATTGTTCCGCTGAAGCTCTTTACATTGCTCATACAGTTGATCCAACAAAGAAGATTGGCCTCCGTCTTTTAGCAACTCCAATGCAGCTTTGAAGGCAATGAAATCACCCAGCTTGCTCATATCGATACCATAACAGTCGGGATACCGAATCTGTGGGGCAGATGAAACAATGATGATCTTTTTGGGATGCAATCTTGAAAGCATGCGAACAATACTTTCCTTCAAGGTTGTTCCGCGAACAATTGAATCATCAATGACAACCAGTGTATCGGTATCTTTTTGAACGGTTCCATAAGTGATGTCATACACGTGTTGCACCATCTCAGAGCGATTGGCATCTTCAGTGATGAAGGTTCGCATCTTCACATCCTTGATAGCAATCTTCTCCACGCGAATCTTGCGATTCACCATCTCAGTAAGCTTCTCCTCATCAAAATCCTTATCCCAGGCCATGATGCGCTGCACCTTGATCTGGTTCAAAAAATCCTCCATCCCCTTGAGCAAACCATAGAATGCTACTTCGGCCGTATTAGGAATAAATGAGAAGATCGTATGCTTCAGATCATTGTTGATAGCCTTCAGCACATTGTCGCTTAGTCTGTACCCGAGGCCAATTCTCTCTCTATAGATTTTTTCATCACTGCCTCGTGAGAAGTAGATTCTCTCAAAGCTGCAGGCCCTTCTTTCTTTGGGCTCCAGCACCTGCTCTATCGTCCAGCTTCCATCACTTTTCACAATCAATGCCTGTCCAGGCATCAACTCCTTTACTTCGTTCTCTTCAAGATTAAAACTGGTTCGAATGGCAGCACGCTCGGAAGCAGCTACGATCACTTCATCATTGATGTAATAATAGGAAGGCCTGATGCCATGTGCATCTCTGATGACAAATGAATCGCCATTTCCGATGAGACCGCTAACATGGTAACCTCCATCAAAATGAACAAAGCTTTTTCTGAGCACATCAGGAACCGACATATTTCCAGGATGTGCTTCATCTTCCTTTACGATGAAATGATGAACCACTTCCATCATGGCTGCCAGGTCACTTTGTTTCTGGAACTCTCCGGGATCTACATTGATCATTCCGAAAAGTTCATCTGTATTGACAAGATTAAAATTACCGGCGAGTGCCAGATTCCTTGCCGGAATGATGTCACGCTTGATGAATGGATGGCAGAACTCAACATTGTTTTTGCCCTGAGTGCCATATCGAAGATGCCCCAGCAGCAACTCTCCCATGAAATTGAGGTGCCCCTTCATGAGACCTGGATGTTTTCTGAATTCAGGCTGGAATTTCTCTAGCTCATTGATTTCCTTTCCAACCTGACTGAAAAGATCCGCAATGGCCTGTGTGGCATTGCTGCGCAAACGATGCATGAAGGGATATCCTGGTTCAGCATTCAACTTCACAGCGGCAATACCTGCTCCGTCCTGGCCACGGTTATGCTGCTTCTCCATCAGGAGATACAGTTTGTTCAGGCCATACAAAGCCGTACCTTTTTTTTGCTGGTAGTAGGAAAATGGCTTCAGTAGCCGGATGAATGCCAGACCGCATTCGTGTTTGATGGCATCACTCATAAAGCGGGATGAGAGCCGCTAAATTACGGTTAATATAGCAGAAAGCAGAAAATAAAAGCTTACTTGGTAACGTAATTGGGGAAGGCCTTTTTAAGGTCTTCACATTGCTGATATTCAGGATCCACCATCACATAATATGTGGGGAGTTTCGACTGAAACCATTTTTCGATCGTTTTATCGCGTTTTTCCGCCAGTGCCCTCTGCGCAATACGATCGTAATCATCTCTCATATTTTCCCGGTGGGGCTCGGTACGCTTTTGCAGATACACGATACGAACAGCCTGCTTATCCTGTTCATCCTTGTAAACCATAGGCTGTGAAAACTCACCAACCTTTAATTTATCAAGATAAGGAACCAGGTTCTTATCAAGTTCGTCTATCGTTACGAAATTTCCGCCTTGTCCGCTCATGATACCTGCAGTGAATTTGCTGTTTTGGTCATCACTGAACTTATCAACTGCTTCACCAAACTGAAGGGTGCCGGCAATGAGCTTGGAACGAATGCTGTCGAGCTTGCTTTTGGTTGCTTCTATATCTTCATCCTGCAATTGGGGGATACGAAGAATATGCCTGATCACAGCATCATCACCATTGCGACTCACCATCTGGATGATGTGATAACCAAATTTCGATTTAGTAACCGGTGATATCTGTCCTTCTTTCAGGCGGAATGCTGCATTCTTGAAATCTGGATCCCAGTCCTTCTGGTTCTTATTGATTTCGTAGCGTCCGCCCGTCTGTTTAGAACCAGGATCTTCGGAATACAATCTTGCCAGCGTTTCAAAGGACTTCATCCCGGATTCCACCTGCTTGCGATAGTCAGCCAATTCATCCTGCGCAAATTTTTCCAGTTCTCTGCCGGCTTTCGGGTGGATCACGATCTGACCAATGACGAGTTCCGTTTCATAGAAAGGGAGACTGTCTTTGGGTATTTTATTATAATAGTCACGCACCTCATTGGGGGTGATCTTTACATATTCCACGATTTTTTCACGCATGGACTTAGCCAGCTTTCCGTCTTTGATACTTTTTCTGAAATCTTCCTTGATCTGATACGTCGTTCTACCGGCAATCTGCTCCAATGCTTCCTTACCGCCATATTGCATAATGAAGCTTCGTATCCGTTGATCCAGTTCCGCTTCCACTTCTTCGTCGGTCACAGGCAGGGAATCTTTTTCTGCCTGAAGAATAAGGGCCTTATCCTGCATCATCTTCTCCAGCAACATACAATCTATGCCGGGAGGAACGTCATTGCCCTGACGTTTCATGTCATCGATATAATTGGTGATATCACTCTTTAAAACGATCTTATCCCCTACAATGGCAATGATCTTATCCGCCAAAAGCTTTGCCTGCTGGGCTTTTACACCAAACGACAACAAAGCAAAAACCAGTAAAGTCAATATTCTCTTCATACGCTTGATCCAAGATTCAAATTACTCTGAATTAGGTTAAGGTTATCTTAAAATAGACGTTAGACATTAGACGTTAGACCTTAGACCTTAGACTTTAGACCTTAGACCTTAGGAGTTAGATGTTAGACATTAGGATTGAAATACATTTAGGTACTACCGTCTAATGTCTAACGTCTAAGGTCTAAGGTCTAATCATAACGTCCTCTTCACTTCTGTCTCTTCAAACGCTTCAATCACATCACCGACACGGATGTCATTGTAGTTTTTAACGGTAAGTCCGCATTCCATACCTGCACTGACATCTTTGGCGTCATCTTTATAACGCTTCAAGCTGCCCAGCTCTGCACTTTGCCCTTCACCTTTGGGATATTCTACAATTCCATCGCGGATAACCCTGATCTTGTTGTTACGACTGATCTTACCGTCCAATACATAACAACCGGCAACCGTGGCCTTGTCAAATTTGTATACCTCTCTGATCTCCACATTGGCAACAATCTTCTCTTCCACCTTGGGTTCGAGGAGACCTTCCATCGCACTCTTGATCTCTTCGATTGCATTATAGATGATGGAGTAGAGTTTGATCTGCACGCCTTCCTTCTCGGCAATCTTGTTGGCCTGCATGGATGGACGAACATTGAAGCCCACGATGATAGCATCGGATGCAGTCGCCAGCAACACATCACTCTCGGTAATTTGTCCCACTGCCTTGTGCACCACCTTGATGGCCACCTCTTCAGTAGAGAGCTTTTGCAACGAGTCGCTCAATGCCTCCACAGAACCATCCACGTCACCTTTGATGATGATGTTCAGTTCTTTGAAGTTGCCAAGAGCAAGTCTTCTGCCGATCTCATCGAGTGTAATATGTTTCTTCGTGCGGATACCCTGCTCACGCATGATCTGCGCACGTCTGTTCGCTACTTCTTTTGCTTCAGATTCATCTTCATATACCTTGAATTTCTCACCAGCCTGAGGAGCACCATTCAAGCCCAGGATCAATACCGGTGATGCGGGAGGAATGGCATCCACACGTTTATTCCTTTCATTCATCATAGCCTTCACCCTTCCATAATATTGACCACTTACCACCAGATCACCCTGATGCAGCGTTCCGTTCTGAACAAGGATGGTTGCCACATAACCGCGCCCCTTGTCAAGTGTTGCTTCAATCACAGTTCCACTTGCCTCTCTTTCCGGATTGGCTTTCAGTTCCAGCAACTCTGATTCCAGCAATATTTTTTCCAGGAGTTTGTCGACATTCAAGCCCGACTTCGCAGCGAGTTCCTGGCTTTGGTATTTACCTCCCCATTCTTCAACGAGGATGTTCATTTGCGACAATTGTTCGTATATCTTTTGAGGATTGGCACCATCTTTATCGATCTTGTTGATAGCAAAGATCATAGGTACACCTGCAGCCTGGGCATGACTGATAGCTTCCCTTGTCTGGGGCATCACCGCATCATCTGCAGCAATAACAATTACGGCAAGGTCGGTCACCTTGGCACCGCGGGCACGCATGGCCGTAAAGGCTTCATGACCGGGAGTATCGAGGAAGGTGATGGATTTCCCATTGGGAAGATCCACATGGTAAGCACCAATGTGTTGGGTGATACCTCCTGCCTCTCCGGCTACCACATTGGCATTTCGGATATAGTCGAGCAAAGATGTTTTACCATGGTCAACGTGACCCATGATGGTAACGATCGGAGCTCTTGGAGAAAGATCTTCGGCTTCATCTTCCTCGTCTTCCTCCTCCATTTCCATTTGCTTCTCCATATCGATGAACTCCACCTCATAGCCGAATTCTGCCGCTACCAATTCAATAACTTCTGCATCCAGACGCTGGTTGATGGACACCATGATACCCAGGCTCATACATTTGCCAATGATCTCTGCGAAATTTACATCGAGGAGACTGGCCAGCTCGCTAACACTGATGAACTCAGTCACTTGGATCTTATTGTCTTCTCCTTCTCCTTCCGCACCGGCTTCCATTTCCTCGCGCTTGAGTCTGCGTAACTTGGATTTGGTGATCTTGGCCTTGGATCCACCGCCACCTGAAAGTTTAGCCTGTGTTTCCTTGATCTTATTTTGGATCTCCTTCTCGTCAATTTCTTTTACTTCTCCCTTGCGAACCGCACGCATGCCGCTGCCTGATCTTTGACCCGCAGGCTTTTGTGGTGCCGGACCTCCTTTTTGAATAGAAGGTTTCTGACGCTCAGGTTCTTTTTTCTCGATGGGAATGCGCTTACGCTTTCTCTTTTCATCGGCTGATCTTGCTGCATCCGGTTCAGGCTTCAGCTCAATCTTTCCTATGATTTTTGGACCCTCGAGTTCAGGTGCTTCGATTTTAACTTTTTCAATTTCAGGTTCAACTGCCTTGGGCGCCTCCTCTTCAATCACTTCAGGAACAGGGGGTTTCACTTCCTCAGGAACAGGCTCCTCAACTTTCTTCTTGGCCGCTCCACGCTTGGGTTTGGTGGAACTGTCAATCGCATCAAGATCTATTTTGTCCAGAATTTTAGGGCCTGTGATTTCAGGAGCTTCAATCTTTACTTTCTCTACTTCCGGCTCAACAGGTTTTGGGGCTTCTACTGGCTGAACGGGTTCAGGTGCAGGAGCTGGAGCTGCTTCGGCTTTCTTCTTTGTTTCCTTCTTGAAAACAATCTCCTCCTCATCCTTCTTCTTCTTGGCTTCGCCAACACTGCCTTTAGGAATTTCGATCGCATCACTTTTGGCCTTTGCTGCCTTGTCTGATGAGAATTCCTGTTGCAATGCAACATACATTGGCTCAGTCAGTTTGGATGTCGGCTTGAGATCATCCTTGCTGAAGCCTTTGCTTACCAGGAAGTCCACCAGCGTGTCTTTACCGATATTGAACTCCTTGGCCGCAGCCATTAACCTGGGTGTATTTGATTCTGACATTTATCCTCCTTGCGCTTTGTGCTTGTTTCTTATTTATATTAATTGAATCTGAAAGATCAATCCTTCTCAAATTCTGCTCTCAGGATATCTCTTATTTCATCAATGGTTTCTTTTTCAAGATCTGTTCTGCGCTCCAGTTCAGTTGCAGTGAGGTCGAGAACACTGCGGGCAGTATCACAACCGATACGCTTGAGCTCTTCAATGATCCATCCTTCGATCTCATCGCTGAATTCATCCAGATCGATATCGTATTCTGCCATTTCCCCTTCATTATCGCGGTACACATCAATGTCAAATCCGGTCAGCTCTTCCGCCAGCTTGATGTTGACACCTCTCTTACCGATAGCGAGGGATACCTGATCAGGTGATACGAAAACTTCAGCACGCTTGCCTTCATTATCGATATTCATCCGGGTGATCTTGGCCGGCGTCAGGGAACGCTGGATCAGCAACTGAATATTGTTGGTGAAATTGATCACATCGATATTTTCATTCTTCAGCTCACGAACAATGCCATGAATACGGCTTCCTTTCATACCTACACAGGCGCCCACCGGATCGATCCTGTCGTCGTAACTTTCAACGGCTACCTTCGCACGCTCTCCTGGTTCACGCACGATCTTGCGGATCACGATCAGTCCGTCAAAGATCTCGGGAACCTCAATCTCCAACAACTTGGCCAGGAAGGAAGGATGGGTTCTGGAAAGAATGATTACGGGATTGTTGTTTTTGAGTTCCACTTTTTTGATGACGGAACGAATGCTTTCTCCCTTTTTGAAATAATCGGATGGGATCTGCTCTGATTTGGGTAGGATAAGCTCATTGCCATCCTCATCAATCAGCAATACTTCCTTCTTCCACACCTGATAAACTTCAGCATTGATGATATCACCTACGCGGTCACCATATTTTTTTACGAGGGCATTTTTCTTCAGATCACCGATGCGACTGGCCAGGGTTTGCTTGGCGGCAAGAATAGCACGACGCCCAAAGTCCATTATATCCACTTCTTCATAGAGCTCTTCACCTACCTCAAAGTCGGGTTCAATTTTTATAGCATCACTGTATTCGATCTCCATCAATGGATTTTCCACTTTGCCGTCTTCCACGATCATGCGGTGGCGCACAATTTCAAGGTCACCTTTTTCGGTGTTGACGATTACGTCAAAACTTTCGTCTGATCCGTATTTCTTGCGCAACAGAGTTTTGAATACATCTTCCAGCACTTTCATGAGCGTGGGACGATCGATGTTCTCCGCATCTTTGAAATCCTGGAACGATTCGATCAGGTTGATACTTGCCATAACTTATCCTTTTAGTGTTCTTATTTTAGATTGATTAAAATACAATTTTAACGGTGGCTGTTTGGATATCATCAAAAAGCAAAAAATGCTTGATGATCTCCTGCTTCTTTCCCTTCCCTTTCACCTCTTCCAATTCGATCCCTTTCTCATCTGCCTGTAAGAGCTTGCCCTCGATTGCCTTTCCCTCCTTTGTCTTTACCTCCAATGATCTGCCGATGTTCTTTACATATTGTCTGAACAATTGAAGGGGCTCATCCACCCCGGGGGATGAAACTTCCAAAGCAAATTCACCATCCTTACAAATCCCCTGCTCTACGATCTCTTTATACAAGGCCCTGTTGAGCTGCACACATTTCTCAATGGTTACACCGGCATCTCCATCAACATATACGCTGATATTGTTGATAGGGCGAACGTGGACCCTCACCAGGAAATACTGGGGTTCTGACGCCAGCAGAGTCGTAACCAGCTGCTCAATCTGATGTTTTTTTTCTTCCGTTGCCATGGTCTTTGAAACAAAGAAGGGAACGAAACCGTTCCCTTCATCCTTGCTTTACCACTGCAAATATAGGGTGGATAAAGGAAACTGCAAAATAGTTTGGGATTCCCTATGGGCATTTTTCAGGGAGTTGAGATCAGTTGTATGACTGACAAAGGTCATATTTTGTTCTTCTGAATATTGTACCTTCAGTACAAATCCTCGTTTACTATGTCACAGGATAACCTGAACGATTTTTACACGGAAAACAGAAAACTCCTGACGGAATACCTGGATGTAAGACTACAACTCATACGTCTGGGTTCCATCCGCACCTTATCAAGAACCCTTGCGATGTTGATCCTGCTCTCAGTGATCAGCCTTATGGTCTTGCTTTTTCTGGTTTTCATGGTCATAGCTTTTTCAGTTCACATGAGCGAAGTACTGAACAGTACGGTCTGGGGATTTGTATGCGGAGGGCTCGTCTTTCTGTTCACCTTGCTATTAACCATTGCTTTCAGAAAACCTCTTTTCCTTAACCCCCTCATCCGGCTCTTCATCATCACATCTGCAAAAGAAGATGAAGAGGAAGAAGAATATTAAAATGAGAAGAAGAATCCATAACATACAAAGCCTCAATAGGTCCATCTACGAACTCAGGGAAAAAAGAAAGGATATTGAAGCCAAGCTGGATGCCAATTTCAGCAATCTCAAAGGCAACTATTTCAACATGACCCTCAATACGATCTTTGGCGGAAGAAAATCACCCACTCATTTCTGGGCAGATATTGTTACGCGCGTCATGGAAAGTGAGAAACTGCAGCACGGGATCGGTGATCTTGTAACAAAGGCGGCAGATAAGATCGGAGAGGCGCTCAGGGGTAAGGGTTGATTCGGGAGGTAGGAGATGGGAGTTAGGAGAAGGGAAATTGCAATAACTTTGCCGCCATGTTGAAATACATCCTGCTGGGCTTCACCATTTATTTTGCCTATCGTTTTCTGTTCGACTTTTTGATTCCTGTTGTACGCACAACCAGACAGGTGAAAAAACAGTTTGATGCAGTAAGAGAACAGCAACAGGGGTTTCAGCAAAACCAGAGATCAGCCAGGACTGAATCTGCCAGTTCGAAGGCCCCAAAGCCTCCGGCCGATGATTATATTGAGTTTGAAGAAATAAGATAATGAAGGTTGAGGGAAGTTTAGAGAGGTTGAGAGAGGTTTAGTGAAGTTTAAATGATATACCTGTAATTTTTTATCCATCCCTCAACGTCATTAAACTTCTATCAACCTCACTAAACCTCCCTCAACTTCAATGAATCTTCACCGAAGCCTGTAGCCGAATACCATTCCCCTTTTCTTTTTCCATCAGATAGGATCCACCATAATGCTCGCAGCGGTTGGCAAGGTTCACCACCCTCAGATTTCTGAGTGTTCTGGGGACATCGAATTTGGGATCATTGAACAATACATCAAGATGAAGAAAATCCTTTTCCTGGGTAAGAATAATGCTGGCTTCAGTGGCATGAGAGTAGTTGGTAATCCTGTGAACAACATCCTGAACCACCCTCAACATGGTCAATTCTGATTCCTTGGGGCATCTCTTTCCACCTAAGAAACCATTGATGTCGAGCTTGATCTTGATATCCTTTTCTTTTGCCGCCCTTTTTATCTGATCCTTAAGCAACTCCGGTAGGGAAACATGGTCGAGTGAGTTTGGGTTGATGAGATTACATATCCTGTTCACCTCATCCACGGCATTATATATGATGAATTTGACTTTCTTGGTATACTCTCCCATTTCTTCATTTACCATGGGAATCAACTCCAACATCATTCGTGCCGCAGCCAGGATCTGATTGATATTGTTGTGCAACTCACTGGCTAAATAGCCTCTGTCCGCCTCCATATTTCGGATGATCGCATCAACGACTTCCTTCTTTTTCAAGTGCTCAATTTCTTCAAGCTTTCGACGCGCTTCTTTTAACTCAGTAATATCTGTATGGGTACCAATAATCAGTTTGGCCATCCCAGCTTGATCTTTTTCGATAACCACACCTTTATCCAATACCCAATGTTCGTGACCTTTTCTGTCCCTGATTCTATACTCGAGCATATGATGATTCTGGAGTCCATTACGGTAACGCTGGTCGCTCTCACTCAGCAAGTGTCTGTCGGCCGACTCTGTTCTCTCCCACCAGATCGAAGTTGACCGTTGACCGGTTAGTTCTTCCTTTTTATAACCCAGAAAAGGATTCATCTCTGAAGAATAATGGGTCTCACCCGTTGAAAAATCATAGGCCCAGGCATATTCCCCCAACTGATGAAAAATATCCAGGATCTTTTGGGGGTCTTCCCATTTTACATCTTCTTTCGTTTTACTTTTTGGAGTAGCTTTTCTCTTTGATAATGAAGTAGATGTTCCCATAGATGCAAATTGTTTGGCCTAAACTAATGTGTATGATAGTAGGCTGCCCAATTAGTAGGTGAATAAGTAGGTGAATGTTGAGTTTTAGTATTTTTTCGCTCTAAATCAGGATACTTGCAAGACTTCCAGCCACTTCCAGGGCTGTTTGAGAGGAAAAACCTTCATAAATGACTTTACCAGAACTGGTATCGATTAGATGAAATTCTAAAGTAGATGACATGCTTTCTTCAATCCTTCCATCCATCAGTCCCAGAATGGGTGAGGCCAAAGCAGTAGCATGATCCCTGTTTGCCTTCCACTCAATGCGGTGCCTTTTGTTTTGCATTACCACATGAACCTGCTGCAGGTCAGCATAACATTTCCGCAGCCTTGTGCCATTATAAGTGGTGAACCGGATGAGTTCCCCCTGCAACCAGAGTCCGGAAATGAATCCGGTAAATGAAGATCCCAGCCACGGGATCCTGGCGATGGAGGATTTCAGGGAGATGCCTTCCTCCTGAAAATGATTGGACTGCATCCAGATATAACCGGAGGGGAAAGATCTTCCCCAGTCTTTTTCAATGTATCCTCTGCCTCCATCCATATCAATACGCTCACCATTTATTTGCAGCCATCCTGTTATGCCATGGTCCATGCTCACGATACCGTGATAACATTCCATGAATGGAACAAAGGAAAAAGGGCCCATGATGCCCGGCGAATAAAAGGGACTGGGCCAGGGTACATTTCCGGAAAAATGCATTTCCCCTTTAATGCCGTCCAGGTCCAGTTGAATTTTTTGGGCTGAAAAAAAAGAACCTGCCACTTTTACTTCAAAACTGTTTGCTGCAGGCATAAAATCATTGCGATCAAACCGATGATATTGGGCAGTCAATGCTTTCCCATCCAATACCTGTACAAAAGAATGGCCAGTGCCCTGCTGATCAAATGCGATGCCTGGAATAAAAGCGAAGGCTTTGGTCCTGTCTTTATTCAACACTTTGAAATACCAGCCTTCAAAATAATTCCGCTGCTTGCCCCATCCCTGAAAACGTTCCGGATGAAAAAAGGATGCAATTCGTTTACCTGCAATCATGATTTATCCAGGATCTTGAGTGCATCCTCATCCTTATACTCCAGGATCAAACTCCTCAGCTGCTTTTTCAGATCCGATATCAGAGTCTGTTTTGCAGGATCATTGATCAGGTTCTTTACTTCAAGCCTGTCGTTTTGCAGATCAAACAATTCCCAGTTGTCATGCGGACCATAGAAGCGGATGAGTTTATATCGCTCTGTTCTTATCCCAAAGTGAGGGGCCACCTGATGTGGCTGAGGATATTCATAATAATGGTAGTACATCGCTTTTCGCCAATCTTTCACTTTGTCAACAGACAACAAAGGAGCAAAACTTTTCCCGTGCATATCTGTCGGTACCTTCACTCCTGCCAGATCGATGAGGGTAGGTGCGAAATCGATATTCACCAGCATGTTGTTCACCACTTTTCCGGGTGCCAGCTTACCAGGGTAGCGCATTACAAAAGGGGTACGAAGACTTTCCTCATACATGAATCGTTTGTCGAACCACCCGTGTTCTCCCATGTAAAATCCCTGATCGGAAGTGTAGATGACAATGGTATTTTTTGCCAGGCCGTTTTTATCCAGATAGTCCAGTATTCTTCCAATATTTCTGTCCAGGGATCTTGCAGTTGCCAGATAGTCGCGCAGGTATCTTTGGTATTTCCACTTGACCACTTCTTTGGGATCGTGCTTGATTTTATTATAAGATGCTTCCGCTCTCTCATAATATGTCTTATACGCTTCTTTTTCTTCGGGTGACATTCTGCCAAACATTCCCCGTTTGCTGTAATCCACCCCGATCTTGAGGTCATCGTGCATCATCATGGTCTTGTCGATGGTCATGTCCTGTTCCATTGCGGCTCTTCTTCCCACATAATCATCTTCGAAATTGGCAGGATAGGGAAAGGTTTTATTTTCAAACTCAGCGAGATCCTGGATGTCTGGCATCCAATTACGATGAGTGGCTTTTTCACCCACTACCATGAAAAAGGGTTTGCTCTTATCTCTGCCATCCAGCCAATCAAGAGCAAAATCACTGATGAGATTGGTCACATATCCCTTGTACCGGGTGGTATCACCCTTCATATTGATAAAGTCGGGTTGAAAATAGTTTCCCTGATCGGGTAAAACTCTCCAGAAATCAAATCCGTTGGGCAGTGTTTGTAGATGCCACTTACCGATCCATGCGGTCTGATAATTATGGGCACCAAGTATCTTCTGGATCTGTTGTTGGTTGGGGTCAAAGAATCTCCTGGGTCCATTGTCACGCAATCCATTGATATGGCTATATTTCCCTGTGAGTAATACCGCTCTGCTGGGAGCGCATATCGAGTTGGTCACGAAAACATTTTTCATCAGTGCCCCTTCTCTGGCAATGCGATCAATGTTGGGGGTCTGCATCAGCTTGCTGCCATAAGCACTGATGGTTTGATCGGCATGGTCATCAGAGAAAATGACAAGTATGTTAGGCCGTTCTGTTTGCGCAATAAGGCATTGAATAAAGATTGCGAATATGGACAGCAAAAATGATCTTTTCATACGTTTTAATATGGTGAGTGAAATCTTCCGATACGCTTTCTGTACGTGGGAAGATATTTTTTATATAGAACAGTTAATTCGACAGATTTATATGTTGATGCTGCTCCCTTTGAGGTACTGGCATTTACATCGTAGCTGATGCCAACTTGCAAGTTATTGAATGTATATCCGAGGTAAGGTGAAACAGCGTCATTCAAACGATAAAAAACACCCAGATTGAACATTCGGAATTTATCCTCCGCGAAATCATTTTGACTTAGCGTATAACCCAGCATGGTTCCAAAAGAAGTAGAAGCAATGCCATTTTGCCTCATATATAAAACACTTCCAGTCACACTCAGTTGATCTGAAAAAGAAGTTCCAAAATCAGCATGTGCCGTGTAGCGGGGCGATATCTTTTGCATGGGATCATTCATGACAGATCTTGTGGCACTTACAAATCGGTAGCCTGAAATTCCAGCATTGATGAAGGAATTTTCTGTGTCATATGTATACAAAAGACCGGCAACGGCTGAAGTATAGGAGCTGGATCTGCCGATCGTATTCTCACCGGTAGGCAGTGCCCTGTCAAAACCAATATTTGAAAGCTGCTGATCAAAACTCAATCCTCCGAGATCAACTCTTGCATTGTTGCTGACAACACCCAGAGATACTGATAACCCATTACCGTTTTCATCCAGTGCCTGATGATAAGATGCATTCAGGTTGATGAAATTATTCTTATACAACCCGTCCATGGCCCTTTCAGAAAGAATCATTCCCCCCAATCCAAAATAACGCTGATCATCGATATTTTTCACTCTCCCATCAACTGATATGGTTTGTGTAGAATAAGGGGAGACATTACCGATCCACTGACTTCTGATCACGCTGCTTATCCGCCAGTCCGCATCGCTTGTACCTGTAAGCGCAGGATTTATGGTAAGCGGCGAAGAAATAAATTGTGAAAAATTGGGCTCCTGTGCGTAGGATTGAAAACCAACCAGCAACCACATAATGGTCCATGCGCTGGAAAAAAACTTGTATGGTGTGCAACTTTTCATTTTATCTGATGAGCAGCACGCTGCCTGTTTGTCTGATTTTTTCACCCTTAAGATCAATACCTTCGGCTACCCACAGATAGGCATCCATGGGTTGTGGCTTACCTGCACTCTCTCCATTCCATCCATTTGCTGTTGATCGACTTTCAAATACGAGTTTACCAAACTTGTCAAATATTCTCAGGTATGACAACGACTTCATCCCGGCTATATAAGGATAAAGTATGTCATTGACACCGTCTCCGTTGGGAGTGAATGAACGAGGAATGAAAATATTTACAATGGCCGAATCAAACACCAGTACTTTCAAAGTGTCAACCGTAACGCAACCTGAGGGAGCAGTCATACTGATATAATAGCTCTGGGTCTTATTATAGTTGAATACAGGATTACTGACATTAAAAAAATTAAGCCCCCAGGAAGGCTTCCAAGAATAGCTGTATGGTATGCCTTCAAACTTCCTTGCGTTCAACTGTATGGGTCTTGCCGAATTGGTGCTTACCGTTTCCAGATTCATTGATTTTACAGGATCTTCTATCATAATTAGAGTATCCTTCGAAATAGAATATGAACAAGAAGGTATATTAGCCGATAGACGTATCTTTTTCAGTCCGGACTTTTTAAAAGTCATCATTGCATGATAACCTGATACAGAGTCTTCGCCATTAAAGTTCCACTGCCAGCTAATATTTCGAATCGAGGATGTATCCGATTGATTAAGAAACTGCTTCAATGTGCTTGTACAATTGATTGCATCGTTGGTAAGTGAAATTGCAAACAATTTAAGATCTGACATCTGCACGGTATTGGTAGTCCAATTGCTGCATCCAATTGAATCTGTTATCCATGCTGAATACTTTCCTTCCCTGAATGCATTGTAATTCACACTATTTGCATTGGTGATCAGGGTATCATTTCTGTACCACTTGTAAGAACTTGCCATTGGACTGATGACCAGAGGTCTGAACTGAGCAACACAGATGAGTGTGCCCTCAGGGGCATTGATAGTAGCCTTTGGAAGTGGAATCAACTTTTGTTTGAAACTGGCTACACCTGTAACTGCAGATGCTGTATCTGAATTGCAATACGCATCACTTACATTCAGCACTGTGAAACGATAAAATGAATCTGCCGGCAGATTTTTACTGACAAAAATTGAATTGGGGCTGGTAAATCCACTGACCTGCCTGATCAGATTATCCTTATTGTCAATATAGTTGATTGTCCAGGGAGAAGTTCCTGTGAAAGCAAGAGATAGAGTGTCGTCGGAATTGATGCATAAAGCAGAAGGGCCTGTTATGCTAACTTTGGGACTGGGATTCACCATGACCTTGAGCTGAAAGGATTTACCCATACAACCATTGGTACTGGTTTCTACCTGGTAGTCTGCGTAGACAGCACTGGAACCGAAATTTGTAAGTAATTGAGCAATGGAAGAACGATATACTGAATCATTATTTGTATATCCGCCAAGTGAAAAAGATGGATTTGCAGTATTGAATTTCCATTTGTAAAGTGTATTGGGAGGAACGCCTTGAGGATTGAAAAGCAACTGTTTGGCATTGCAGGTGACCGCATTCTGATCGCCTATCTGTGCGATAGGCTTAACAGTCACAAATACATTGAATGGTTTGAGCGCACAATTTGGATAAGACGGAATGACTGTATAAACTGCTGTAGCATTTGAACTGATGGTACTTCTCAGCGTATCATAAACCAAGGTTTGTGGCGAAGTTCTTGCGGTAAAAGAATTGAGTGCCCCTGAAGGAAAGATTACCGGAGTTGACCATGTGTATGTTGTTCCCATAGGTTCAAGCTCGGCTGGAACACTAAATGGGGTTCCGCTGCATATTGTAATCTTCTGATCTGGGACTTCCGGTGCAGGATTGACAGTAAATGAAACAAACTGAACACTATCAGTACAGCCATTAAAAGTAGTTCGGTAGGTGTATTTTACTTTGACGGGAGAAGTGGTTGCATTCATCAACACTTCATCAATTGAAAAATTATTCCTCGCAGCAAAATTACTCAAACCCAAAATGGTATCCCTAGTCCAGGTAAATATTGTTCCCGGTGTATTACTGGTAGGTATATAACTGAATTGAGTACCGCTGCATATATCAGGAAGATTTCTGGCACTACTCAATACAGGAATAGGATTGACAACCACCTTTAACTTAAAGGGATTCCCAAGACAACCACCGGTACTGGCTCCAGGTATGATGGGTGTTAGATCATAAACTGCTGATGCAGGATAATCAGTTAGATTTTTCAAACTACTAGTGATGCTGCTCAACGGTATGATTGTATTTTCAGTTCCTCCAACCAAACCGTTATCAAGAGCAGGTCTGTTCCATAAAAAAACCGCATTCACATTATTAGGTGGTGTTATACTAAAGTTAGTGCCGCTGCAAACAGCATTTGTCTGATCATTTAATGTGAGCACCGGATTCACTATTTCATAGATTGTCTGCTGGTTGGTGCAACCATTGGCGGTAAGTGTAAATACATAGGGAACACGGACTGTATTAAAAGTTGTATTGGTAAGCTTTTCACTGATGCTGTTATTCCCGTCTGATAAAGGTTCTTTGATACCCACAACATATGATCTTGACCAACTGAAATTGACATCCCTCGTGCTGCTTACAGGCGTATAATTGAATACAACCTCAGAACAAATTGGGGTGGGTTGAAGAGAACTGGTAAGCACAGGCATCGGATTAACAACAACAGTTACTGTTTGGGTTTTGGCATTCACACATCCATTATATAAAAGAGAGAACCGATAACTAACCGTTACAGGATTTCCGGTTGTATCCATGAGGGTTTCACTTATATCCGCATATCCCGAACTGCTGTCATTTTCCAATCCGGCAATCTTATCCCTTGACCAAATAAAGGCAGTCCCGGGGAAATTACTGGTAGGATTGTAGTTGAATGTATTACCACTGCATATGGCAGGCATTGAAAGGGGACTGGTAAGTGTTGCTGAATTAGCTTTAACATTAACCTTTACTATGAAACTATTGCCTACACATCCGTTGGCAACCGGTGTAACACTATAAAATGCGCGACCGGTTGTAGTATCACTGTTTGTATTTCTCAGTATCTGGCTGATCTGAGAACGCAAACCCAATTGAGGTGAGCCACCGGTGATCCCATTGGAGTAAGTAGGCTCATCCCACCTGTATAAGGAACCTACCGGTAAATTATTAGGCATGGGAACTGTAAAGGCACTTCCACTGCATACAGTTGTTACCAGTGTGTCTGTGATATAAGGAGAAGCCTTTACCGTGACCACTATGGAAAACGGTTTTCCAATACATTCACCAAATCTTGGAGTCACCTTATAAGTTGACATAACATCGATGGAGTTGGTGATATTGGTGAGCACCTGACTGAAAGTTGGCACTGGGATAATTTGACCAGTGCCTCCAGTTACTGCATTTGGAATATTATCAACCGGAGCGTCCCAGGTATAATTGGTGATGAAAGGCAATGGAGATGGGTTCATGGAAAAAGGAGTACCCGGGCAAATGGTCGTATCCTTATTGAGGATAATGGGTGTCGGATTTACGGTAGCTACGAATGTAAAAGGTTTACCGATGCATCCCTGTGCGGAAGGTGTAACAGTATAGGTAGCCTGTGAAATATTACCCGAAAGATCAACGAGTGTCTGAGTGATACTTTGCAGTGGCGAGGTATTCGCAGATGCCCCTTGAAGTGCATTGAATGGTGAAATAACCGGCAGATCCCAGGTGTAGGAAGTGGGAATATTAGAAGCAAGATTACTGGTAGGAGAAGTGGAAAATTGAGATCCGCTGCAAACAACTTTGGATGCTGTCGTAACCACGGGCAGTGGCTTGATGGTTGCTACCAATGTAAATGGATTACCCGTACAATTGCCACTTTTGGGCACAATTGTGAATTGCGCCACACCACCGGTATCAACACCACTATAAGTTAGCTTGGCTGCTATGGATGTATCGCCACTAAAGTTGATATTTTGTGTTCCTGTTGTTATGCTCACCCCTGATGTAAGTGAAGGTGAGCCCCAGGTATAAATGGTCCCCAGAGGAACAGGATTAGGTGTTGAATTGAAACTCTCGCCACTGCAAATAGATACATTCTGTTTGCTTATGTTGGCAACAGGATTCACTTTAACAACTATTTTTATGGGTGATCCGGTACAATTCAACGTGGTGGTTGGCACAATGGTAAAATCAGCATAAGACGTCGTTGTTCTGAGATTATTGATGATTGGTGCAAAGGTAATTTGATTGCTTTGGGCAGATGTTCCCGTCCCGGAAAAAGAACCTGCTGGTGTGAGAATGGGAGTAGCCCAATTGAACCTGACATTGGATGGAAGAGGTGATGAAGGTATAAATGATGGTGCAGAGCCACTACAGACGGAAAGTGTATCTGATCCTAATGAAAGAACAGGTGTGGGATTGACCGTTACAACAAGATCGAAAGGGGTAAAGGAGATACAGGATCCGGCTCTGGCATAAACATTATATGTAGCTGATTGCGGATCCAGAGATTTATTCTGCAGCGTCTGTGTAATAGGCACATCAACATATTCAACTGGGTCTGTCTGCTTCAATCCTGTGCCCCCTGTGATCAGTCCGGGATCACTATACTGCGGAACAATCCATGTATACTGTGTATTGGAGGGTATGATATTGCCGGTGGCAGATGGTGTAAACCGCATAGGTGTTCCGCTGCAAACGGTTGCTGTAGTATTTGCAATCCTCGGTCGCGGATTAACGGTCACAAATGTCTGAAATGCAGGTCCCGTGCAGGTGAATCCTGTATATATATAAGCGGGATAGATAGTGTATGCTGTATTGATTGGAGCATTGGTATTATTGGTCAGCGTCTGGTTGAAATTGGATATTCTGGCAGCAGTTGCAGCTGATGTGCCTCCAGAGAGTCCTGATGTATTGGGATTTGTCCATGAGAAAAAAACACCGCTTATCTGTGTAGATGGAGTAAATGAAATTCCTGCTGCACTGCAAACAGTGTCATATCGGGTTACATCTCTGATATACGGAGTCGGACTGATTTTGTATGTAAGCGTTTGTGAACTGGAGCAACCATTTTGAGCCGTCATGCTAACAGTATAGGGAACATTTACATCTGCATTAGTGGTATCAATGAGGTTATCATTTATCAAATTAGATGTACCACTGGCAGCAGGCTCTCCCAAAATGGCCGGTCTTGACCAGGCCCATCCGTTGGATGGGACCGCAGGCGAAGCTGTTGCTGAAAAGTTAATGTTATTACCACAGCCCGATGAGATCGCATTCCATGTGGCAATATTGCTGATGATGGGCAATGGCTGGACTGTAACATTTACTGTATATATCTTACCATCTGAAGCAGTTACCCTGAAGGTTATAGTACCGGTTGTAGCTGGATTGGTATTTAAACTCAACGTTTGTGTAACTGAACTAGAAGCAGTAGACTGCGGAGTACCACCTTTTACATTATTGGGTGTACCGGTGATGGTCCATGTAAAAGTAGTACCCGCAGTGAGGGTTCCAAAACCAGTCGAAAGATCTCTTGTCGCACCTGAGCAAAAATCATTAACTGTAATAGTCGTCTGCCCCTTTACATCCTCAACAAACAGCACGAACATAAAGGACAGTAGACTGTAGAGAATAGCTACCCTTCCGGTAATATGCTTGCAGCCAAACATTTATTTTGCCGGTGTGATGACTATATTTCTGTATTCAACAGGCCCATGGTCACCTTGCAACAGGATGGGACCGGGAAGTCCTTCCTTGCTATCAATAGCACCCCCTGTAATACCGGGGATGATCTGGTCACTGATGATGGTCTTGCCATTGGCTACAACGGTAACGCGCCTGCCGATCAAAGTAATGTCATATACTTGCCACTCCCCTGCTGGCTTTACAGCCATTTCATTCGGTGTCAGAAATCCATACACTCCTCCGAAAAGATGTGAATCCGGCTCTCTACCATAGCTGTCTTCCACCTGCACTTCATATCTTCCGCGCAGATAAACACCGCTGTTGCTTCCCTTGGGATATCTTACCTCAATGTGCAACTTGAAATCATTGAAGGTCTGATCAGTCATGATGTTGGAGCCGGATTTCGGACTTTTCATAATTCCATTTTCCACTACCCATTGATTCTCGGGCTTCTGGGTATGCCAACCCTTAAGGTCTTTACCATTGAAAAGTTTTATAGGTGTTCCCCAAACCGGGGCTGCTGTTCTTTTCAACAAGGGAGCTCTTTCTGCCACAAAGGGATGTGTTTCCCCCCTGCTGTTACGGATGGTGCCGGTGATCTTACCATCTTTCAAAACACCATTGAAGATGAGATCGATATTGGTTCTGTCCCATTGCGGAGGAATGGTAAAATTCACTTTCCCATTATCAAAATTAACTTCCGAAATGGGTCTTGCACTTCCTCCTTCGGCCACGAATTGTCCGACCAATGTGCGGATACCGGAGAGATTCACTTCCAGCCAGGAAGGAATAATCCTGTATCCTTCATCAACGGTTATATCCCAGCGACCGATGATCTCAGGCGTTTTGGGGGCATCATGATCCTGAGCAAATGAAAACAAGGAGGCCAACAGGCCAAAAGAAGTAATGATTTTTTTCATATTTAAAGCATTGATTACCGAATATAAAAAATAAATTGCTGTACAGTGAAAAATTGGCTCCCTTATCTTTTGGTCTTGCTTTTCACGGCAATGCAAGTAAAGTCTCAAACAGATACTGCATTCTGGTTTGGAGCTCCGGATTTGAACGGTGTGATTGCCAGTGGACCTAATGCAGACCGCCCCATCTACCTGAGGGTTTCTACTTCAGTCAGCCCTGCTGCCATTAGAATCTCTCAACCCGCCAATCCCAATTTTATCCCGATAGTTGACAACATCCCAGCCAATACTTCAAAATCATATGACTTGACGAATTTTATCAATTCCATAGAAAATGACCTGGTGAATACCGTCATGAAAAAAGGATTGTTGATTTCAGCAAATGTGCCAGTTTCCTGTTATTATGATATAGTAGATAACTATACCAGACCTGATGGAACAATTAGGAGGGCAAACGGAAGCATCTATTCCCTAAAAGGCAACAATGCATTAGGCAAAAAATTTGTTGTTCCTTTTCAAATGTCGTTTACCAACCGACGTGGAGTCGGCCCGAATTATAATGAAGACAGAGACAATAAAAATGATTTCGTAATTGTAGCCACTGAAGACAATACAGAAGTTCTGATCAAAGCAAAAAATGATCTGGTAGGGATTCCGGCAGGAACGGCATATCCTCCCGTAATGCTGAATAAAGGAGAAACCTTCATGTGTAGATCCAATTCAATTATACCTTCTCAAAGACCCGGAGGAACAGTGGTTACTTCCAGCAAACCCATATCCATATCAGTAAATGAGGATCTCCTGCAATATCCAGGAGCAGGATGTGCCGATGCGGCTGGTGACCAGTTGATCCCGGATGAATTGGCAGGAAATGAATTCATTGTTGTAAAAGGAAGGTTCACCGGAACAAATCCCGATTATTTTTTTGTATTTGCTACAACGAATAATACATCCATCAGGATCAATGGTGCATTGGTAGCTACTATCAACGCCGGAGAATATTACGAATGGAAATTGTCTGATGAATCATGCTTTGTGGAGACAAGCAGCCCTGTTCACATTTATCATGTAGCAGGGTTCGGATGTGAGGTAAGTGCTTCTGTAATTCCATCCATCAAATGCACAGGATCAACAAGGGTTAATATCACCAGGGCCTCGGCTGCAGAGGAATTTTATATCAACATAATTGCACCCAAAGAGATCATCAGCGATTTCAGAATTAACAACGACCCTACACAACTTCCAGCTGGACTGTTCATTCCCGTAAAAGGTAACAGCAAATGGATGCAGGCTCGTTTCAGTATAGCTGCTTCTTTTGCGGGTACAGATGCAAACATTACCATTGAAAATATATCAGGAAAATTTCATGCGGGTGTTATACAGGGCGGATCTTCTTCAACATCGCGCTATGGATATTTTTCTGATTTCAGTACCAATACAATTTTCCTGAAAGACCCCAAAAATCCCAACACACAACTCAAAGATGAAAAGATATTTTGCTACAAGGAAATGGCTGGTATTCAGGTGATCAACTCAGAAAAAGATGTACAGTTTAGATGGACTGGCCCGAATGGATTCAGTGCAGACACATCATTTCTTGGCTTTTCATCGTTCTTGCCCAGGGATACCGGAGTATACACCATCACTACCACCAGTCCGGGCTGTGGCTCTTCCAGTAAAACCATAAAACTCAAGATCGATAAACCCAGAGCAGGATTCGATTTCACAACAAATGGTTGCATGGAAGACAGCGTAAGGCTCACCGTTGATGGAAATGCAGGCGTCAGGTGGAAATGGGATATGGGAAACGGAGTAAAAATAGACACCAATAAAGCAGATCTCAAGGCTTTCAAATTCAGTACAGGTGGAGATTTTACCATTGCATTGAAAGTGGAATCTGCACTGGGTTGTTTCTCTGATGACAGTACCAGAACCATTAGGCTATCAACCAAACCCATACCAAAATACTCCATACAACAAATTACCTGCATCAACGATGACATTGTTTTCAAGGATGAATCAAACATTGCCTCCGGAACCATCCAAAAATGGAAATGGAACCTGGATGACGGAAGCGGATGGATTGAAGTCAACAACAACGCAGACAAATCAACGAAATACAACCAATGGGGTGCTAAAAAAGTAAGACTTGTAAATGTCTCCCACACTGGATGCATCAGTGACACTTTTCAGCTCAGTACTTTCAAAGTAAATCCACTTCCAAAACCCGGTTTCATTATCCCCGAAGTATGTCTTGACGATGCAACTGCCAAGTTCATTGATACCACTCTCAGTCCCGACGGATTCAACCAATTCAGCTACCAATGGAAATTCAATACCGGAAGCAACCCCGTCAGTCCGGGCCCGATATTCACCAGTGCACAGACCACAGAAAAAGAACCTGCTGTTCGTTACATGAGTACCGGCAGATACCAGGTGCAACTCATCGTAAACAGCAGAGGCTGTATCGACTCTATCACACAATCTTTCAAGGTCAACGGCACCAATCCAGTTCCCGCATTTGAAGTATTGCAATCCCAATCTTTCTGCAGCAATGATTCTGTAAAAATTGTCAACCAATCAACCATCGATTTCGACAATGTAACACGGCTTGAGATCCTGTGGGATCAGAATGACCCATCCTTGAAAACCATTGATGAAGAACCTCTCATGGGGAAAAAATATGCAGTCCGATATCCTTCCTTTCAGTTTCCCCTTCAAAAAACAATACGTATCACCCTTAGGGCTTTCTCCGGAAATGCCTTCTCTTGCAGCAAAACCATCACCAAAGAAATTACGCTTTTTGCAAGTCCGAAAACAAATTTCAATCCTTTACCTTCAATATGCCTGAACAGTTCAGCCCGTCAAATAATTGAAGCAGGATTTGACGCTCGTGTTCCAGGTAATTTCCTGTACACAGGGAATGGGGTGACGAATGCCGGTGTTTTTGATCCTTCAAAAGCAGGAGTCGGAGATCATACCATTCAATATACCTATACATCTTCTAATACCGGATGCAAAGATTCAGCTAGTCAGAAAATTACTGTTTGGCCTTTACCCGATGCCAACTTCAATTTGGGAAATATATTATGTGAAAAAAATAAGACTTTTTTCAGCAGTGTCTCAACAGCAAATGGGGGTCAGATTACCCAGCTCATATGGGACTATGGCGATGGAAGCAAACAGGATAGTTTAACCATAGCATCTGCAGATCATATTTATGACAAATGGGGTGCATATTCAGTTGCTCTCAAAGTGAAGAACAGCAATGGTTGTTTCAGTGATATCAAGATCAAACAGGCTCAGATCTATCCGTTACCAATTGTCGCATTCGATCTCCCGAAAGTTTGCCTTCCCGAAGCAAAGGCTGTGTTTTTAAACAAAAGCAGCATTGCTGATGGAACAGACAATTTTCTAACCTACAAATGGGATTTCAATGATCCTATGAACAATACCTCCAGTGTAAACAAGAATGGTGATCACATGTATACAAAGACCGGCCCCTTCAATGTTAAACTGATGGTTACCAGTCGGAACAACTGTATTGACTCTCTTACTAAAACCTTTTCAGATATTTTTCCGCAGCCAAGGTCTTTTTTCCAATCAGAAGATTCACTTTGCCTCGGGCAGTTGCTTCGATTACAGGATAGCAGTGTTGTATTGAATGGATGGATGGAAGAAAGTTTTTGGACTTTGGGTGATAACAATTCTTCAACGGGAAAGATGTTCACGCATCAGTATAAAAATTCAGGATCTTTTATTGTCACTCATTATATCCGATCAACGCTTGGATGTTATTCAGATACAACGAGAAAAATCGTGAATGTGTTTGACTACCCTAAAGTATCTGCCGGTCCGGATCTCAATGTTCTTGATGATGGACAAAAAAAGATCTTTGCCACAGCCACCGGTACCATATTGAGTTATAAGTGGACCCCAGCATTGTATCTGAGCCATGCGGATAGTCTGCAGCCATTTATCATCAAGCCTCAGGAAGATCAGACATATTTGTTGACTGTAAGAGGTCGTGGCGACTGCATAAGCTATGATGAGATGAAGATGAAAGTGGTGAGATTGCCGAAGCCCCCCAATACATTTACACCCAATGGTGATGGCATCAATGATACATGGAAGATTCAATACCTTGATCAGTATCCTGATTGTATGGTAGAAATTTATACCACAAGCGGACAAATGGTTTATAAGTCTACTGGCTATCCCAAGGAATGGGATGGCAGAAATAACGGAAAAGAACTTCCTGCCGGAACCTATTATTATATAATCGATCCAAAGAACGGAAGAAAGAGAATGGCGGGATATGTGCAGATATTGAAATAATCAATCAGTTGGTAGCGTCTTTCAGCTGATTTTCCAGCTGATCCATTTCTGCAGGTGTCAAATATCTCCATTTGCCAGTTGCAAGATTTCCCAATTCAATGTGCATGATGCGAATGCGTTTGAGTGTTTTCACTTTATAACCAAACACCTCGCACATCCGTCTGATTTGCCGGTTTAGTCCCTGCTTAAGGATGATGCGAAATCTTCTTGAACCTTCCATTCTCACAAAACAAGGCTTGGTTCTTTCACCCAGAATCCTGACACCTGAGGCCATTCCCTTTATCATTTCTGGCGTCAGCTCCTTGTCGACTGTAACGATATACTCCTTTTCATTGTTGTTGCTGGATCGCAGGATCTTGTTTACAATATCACCATCATTGGTCAACAGTATCAATCCCTCTGAATCCTTATCCAATCTGCCAACAGGAAATATTCGCTTAGGATGATTCATGAAACGAATGATATTGGTTTTATCACTCATGTCGGTGGTCGATGTGATGCCTACTGGTTTGTTGAGTGCGATATAGATAGGTCTTTGTTTATGCTTGATGCGTTCGCCATCAATGGCCACTTCATCGCCGGGCATGACACGTGCCGTTGGCAACACGCATTCACCATTGATGGTGACACGCAGATTTTCAATCAATTTATCAGCTTCCCGCCTGGAGCAAAAACCTGAGTTGCTGATATATTTATTGATCTGGACCCCTTCTTCTTTGGGAGATGATTTCATCTATACGAAGATAAACACATAACTGTCAAGGAAAAGAAAAGGCACCATGTCAAAAAAGGAAAGAATGAAAAAAAAGATGAATTTTGAATATGCGAAAGAACATCCTCGTTTTACTCTACATCCTTCTGTCCTCATCAGCGACACAATCCCAGTCCATCGGAAAAGTGCTTGTCACTTATTACAGTAAAACATCATCCACTAAAATGATGGCAAGTGAAGTGGTCAAAGGAGTGAGAAGTATTAAAAATGTTGAATGCATTCTTAAATCAATCGAGGAAACAACAACTGAAGATCTCCTGATGGCTGATGCCATTATTCTTGGCAGTCCTGTTTATAATGCAAACGCTGCCCCTGAAGTACTGGATTTTATTCGCAAATGGCCTTTCCAGAACCAACCATTGAAAGATAAACTTGGAGCCGTTTTTGTGAGCTCCGGAGGTATTTCAGCGGGCGAAGAGCTGGTACAGGTAAATTTACTTCACGCTATGATGGTATTTGGCATGGTAGTGATGGGCGGGGAGGAATGGAATGCCGCTTTCGGGGCTTCTGCGATAACGGAAGAGCCACCATTTGACATGAAAAAATCAGAAAAGATAGATCCTCGTTTTCTGAAAAAAGGATATGGTCTTGGCAAGCGAATTGCCGGATGGGTTGTGAAGATCAAAAATTGACTTATGGTCAAATATCCATTTTGTATGGTACTGTAATTACAGGACAATTTGATTTTTCGAGCAGCCGCGCGGTTGTGCTACCCATTACAATATCTTTTACACCAGATGTTCCGCGTTGACCCACTACAACCATGAAGGGATCCAATCGCTTGATGGTATCCAGTATCCCTTTGTATGCTAGCGTATTTTGAACAATTTCCCGATCGGGTACTGGAACAATACCCAACTTACCGAAACATTTTAAAATATACTGATCAATTTTCTGCATCACCATAGCCTCCTTTTCGTCTATGGTTTCAACAGCATCTTTGCCTTGCAATGATTTGCTTCCTGGTGGTGTTTCTATAACGTGCATGATCAATATACGGGTGGTGGGTATTGCCAAAAATTCAAGGGAGAATTTCAATGCTTTGGCAGCGTTATCAGAAAAGTCAGTGGGATGCAGGATGATCTTATTATGTAGTTTCATGCAACGAAACTAAACAGTGCAGTAAACAGAATGGATGATCACATCTAGTATCATGCATGAACTTGATCAGTTCTCCTAGTGCCGGCATACAATTCGTATTCTAATAACCGACAATCAATAGTGGCATTGAAAAATTCTATGCGTCGGGAAGGTTTGAGGCGAATGGACTTGGCGAGTTCGAGATTGCCGGTGAATATATAACCCAGTTTGCCCTTGCATTGCTGCTTTAGAAAATCACCCATGCGTGCATAGGTGGATTGCAATGCCTGCTCCTCCCCCAGTCGTTCTCCATATTCCGGATTGAACATGACCACGCCATCTCCTTCCGGAATCGGGGTATCCTGAAAGTCACAAACCTGAAAATCGATCAGGTGTTCCACACCGGCAGCTGCCGCATTGACCCGGGCTATTTGTATCGCTTTCTCACTGATGTCTGAAGCAATGATATGCGTAGAAGATACTTCAACTATTTTGTGATCAAGCAACGAACGTTCTGTCTTGTACATCTCACTCTCATAGCCCTCTACATGCATGAATCCATAGTTGCTGCGGATGAGTCCGGGTACCCTACCGCTTGCAATGAGGGCTGCTTCGATAGCCAATGTTCCTGAGCCGCACATGGGATTGATGAAAGCAGATTTTTTATCCCAACGTGTACTCAGAATCGTGGCTGCCGCCAATGCTTCAAGCATGGGTGCTTGTCCGGGCAGCTTTCTATAACCATGTCGGGCAAGGCTTTCACCGGAAGTATCCACAAAGATCTCAGCCTCATTGTGTTTCCAATAGAGATAAAATACCGCTCCCACCAAATCAGCCCCAGAGGAGGGCCTGAGCCTATGGATGTTTCGCATCCGATCTACAATGGCGTCCTTCACTCTCAAGTTGGCAAAGAGATTGGTAGAAATGGTAGGATGAAAAACATTGCTGGTGACAGAAAAATATCCGTTGGGCGCCAGTAGTTTTTCCCAGGGAATGGAGAGAAGGGATTGATACAATTGATCCGGATCATCACAAGCAAAAGAGCGCAGGGAATACATGACCTGACTGGCACAGCGAAGGTTAAGGTTCAAACGGATGCAGTCCTTAACCGTTCCCGTCAATTCAATGCCTGTCTGAAAAACCCTTGTGGGTGTGAATCCCAGATCGATTACTTCTTTTTGCAGAGCCGGAGCCAGCCATTTGTGACAAGTGATGATGATCTTGCGGGACTGGGAGAAAACTTTCATGGACAACAAACATAGTTCAATCTATTGAACTACTACTTTTAAATCCTCAGACTGCGATGATCAACCCCGTTTTCCCATTGCATCGGTCCTCATTCCGTCAATTCTCGATCGGATGGGAATTTTTCTTCTTTTAAGCATGGCTTCTGTTGTCTCGAATAAAATTTTCTCCCCACTGGGAAAGATCACCATTTTAGTACCCTTTTTCTTGAGCTCCGGATCTTTTTCAACCTCCGCTAAAAATTTCTGGTATTCCTTTCTCCACATCTCCTTCCATTCCGGACTCCTGTTTTGATACATGAGTGGCAAAGCGTCAGACTGTGGAATAACACCGTTTTCTTTATCCTGTGGATCTTTGGTTAGATCATCATTTGCAAGTTCATAGGTCCTCATGATTTTGGAGATATTTATATCCTTGGAAATATCCTTTGCGATATCGATCAGTTCGGTCAATGTAGATTTATCAGTTGAAGATGAAGTTGTTGATTGAACTGGTTTCGGGTTGTTTGTTCCCGGCTGACTTAGATTCTTTCCGAAATTGGCAAGCATATTTTGGGTAGCCGTTTTGCTCATTTCCTTACTGAATTGCTGTACATTAACCGCTGATGGCTGGCTGGCCAATTGAGACTGCTGTTGTACCTGACTGGCAGTTGTTGATGGGGGAAATTCTTTTTGCTGATTGGTCGTGGAAACTTTGGCGGAACTGCTGCAACGATTCGTAAATGCCTCCACTTCTGCTTTTCGCTGATTACCAATTTTAGTCTGGGCCGCGATGAAACGTGACCATGCTGTTATATCACTCCTCCAATGACTCGGCTTTGCTGTACAACAAAACGGACCACCCAGTGTACAGGTTCCTGGGTTTATCTCGACCCATCCACTGAGGGCTGCACAAGCATTCCTGGTAAAACTGGTAAGGGCCTGGTCTTCACGATCATAACCCTCAATCATTTTTCTGATTTGTTCCCTGCAGTCATCAGGACCAGCAATCGTCATGGTTGGACGCCGCAAACGGAAAGCCATGGTAATGGTCTGATTGGAAACACACTGGGGCCAACAATTGGACTGTGCAACTGCAGATCCAAAAGAAGAGAATGCCAGAAAGAACAGAACAGACCTTATCGTCATGGTTGTGAGATTATATTCTGCATTTCCCAGAAAATTGCCAATACAAGTAGGATTCTGCTTGCATCACTATTTATCCAGTTTCATCGGTTCGGTTACCTGAGAAATGGGTAGCGAGAGGTACTGCTCAAATTGTTTTACAAACGCTTCCGTGATCGCAGCATGAGGATCCTCCGTGTTTTCAGATGGAGGCATGTTTTTACGTGTGGCTGCCACGGCCAATGCATACCTCCACATGGACTCACGGATCAGCAATGCTGGCTGTGTCTCAACTTTTAACCAGCGGACCGGTCCGTTGAAATACCATTTAAATGCACTGCGGTAAATTTCTGCTGAACGTGACAGGGTGGCTGGATTATTGAAGCCAATTGCCGAATCAAGCAACAGATTGGCATGCAATAGATGGGTTTCTAAAATTTTCTGGGTGACAAAGCCTCCGTTATAAATGTTTTTCCAATTGTCTTTACCATTCCTATAGTAATATGCTTTTTCTCCATTACGAACACATTCGATTGAATCTTTAGGATAATCATTGATATACGTATAATAAATCCCCGTCAAGGGAACCAGCCAATAGTTTCCCTTATTGAAATAATTCTTCCGAAAATTATTAAGCTCTTCGTCGTATCTCGTATATCTGCGAGCTATCTTATCTGGAAGAGTAATTTTTTTGCGACTATTATACTCTTCATACCAAAATTTCAATTTATCCTTGTATTTCTTCGACGCTGTAGATGGAATAGTATGTGGATATAACAAATTAGGAACTTCCTTCCAAACAATTCCGTATCCCGCCAGGTTGTCCATGGTCAGGTTTTCAGTCAGCTCAACTGCTGATAACAATGACTGGCTCGAAGCATTCACATATCCCTCTGACACAACGGATACATTTGTTGGATTAGAATAGGAAGCCTTAACTTCAGGCTTTGTTCCAGCAATCTTGATTGACTCGTTCCATTTCCACAACCAACTCAAGGCGTAAGATACTTTATCGGCAGCAGTAGCTGCATTCCCATACCCTACGGATTCCGAATTCATGCGTTGTTCTAACTGCTCCAATGCAAGCTGCCGCTCAGGTGCTGTTTTCTGCTCTATCTCTGCTATTTTGAGGGCTTCTGCGTTTTTCCGTTGCTCGTTCTCAACCCTCCAACGTTCCATTCTGGCAGCCTCTTCACGTTTCCGGTCCTGTGCAGCACTGATCAAAGAAAACACAGTGCCCGCCAACTGCGTCACAGATTCGGTCAACTGCTGTTGCGACTGAAGCCTTAACTGTTGCTGCTGCTGGGCAATCCTGCTGACAGTTGACTGATCTCCGGCAGCAACAGCAGCCAACCTTGCATTGCTCAGGTACATGCTTTGCAGGATGGGGCTGGTTGTCGATTGCTGAGCCTTCAGCAAATCTTGTGAGACCATGCTCTGCAATATGGCCTGCTGAGACGCCACTGGATTAGACTGGGGAGCTCTTTGTGAAGCAATGTTGCTACTACCTGTATTTGCTTGTGCTGATTGCTGGTTCTTGGACTGCTGTGGACTACCAGAATTAACATTAGCATTTTTGGGTTGTCCATTGTTATTCGCCAATGTCTGATTGGAGGTGTTTCCTGTAGACGGCTTATTGCCAGTCGGTTCTATGAATGTTCCATCGCTTCGCATGGTTACCCAATCTCCCCCTTTCCCCATTTCAGCCTCCACTTTTATGTTGCGTACACCCAATGCCTGTATGCGGGACACCCCCACTTTTTTTCCGCCAACGATGATATCGTTCCCTGTACATTCTTCCTTATCGGCCGAACTGATCAAACCCGTAGCGTCAGAGAGATAACTGACGTTCATTGTCCCCATTTCGGCTTTTGTCATCCTCGCATAGCTATCAATGGTAAAGTCCAATTTGCTAACGCTTTCATTACCACAAATCAATTTTGCATATAGTTCACCCTTAACCCTCAACTTATAGGGAACGCCATTCTTTACATTGGCTGCAAAAAACTGCTGACCCAAGCCCCAAGAACTTTTTTTGGCATACAATTCAAATCCAAGGGATGTGCCCCAGGTACTGGTGCCATACTGAACCCAAGCCATCATGGGGTCACTATTCCCTTGAGCACTTGCTAAATAAAAGCTATTACAGAACAAAAGCAAACAAAGAATTTTTTTCATATTTGATTGATTTCAGTGAAACAGATTCAGGTTACTTAATGGTGGGGACATTTAATGGTGAACTCGCTTTTCTGAAATTAGCAACATTAATCCCTGTATAGGGTTAGGCTTTGCCGGATATCTTTTTCAATTTGTAAATCTGTGTTTTTGTTTTATAAGATCCCCTCTACAACTGCTAACTTCATCATATGTCCGGTTTTTATCGCCAAAGCATTCGACTGTTTTCCCTGGTTGTTAATGTTAAAATTTACTATTTCTAATATTTTTTATCCCCGCGTTGGGTGTGATCTGTTTTTTGGGTACACATTCAATCAAATATTGAATTTTGTTGACTGATCGTAGAAGCTTTAGCAGAGTTGCTGCAACGTTTCGTAAAAGCCTCGACCTCTGCCTTTCGCTGATCCCCAATTTTAGTCTGGTCTATGATGAAACGAGACCATGCAGTTACGTCACTCCTCCAATGACTTGGCTTTGCTGTACAACAAAACGGCCCCCCAGTGTACACGTCCCCTGGTCTATTTCGACCCATCCACTGAGGGCTGCACAAGCATTCCTCTGGAACTCTTAAGTGCCTGGTCTTCTCGGTCAAAATTCTCGATCATTTTTTTGATTTCTTCTCTACATTCATCAGTACCGGAAATCGTCATGGTTGGGCGCCGCAAACGGAAAGCCATGGTAATGGTCTGATCGGAAACACATTGGGGCTAATAATTGGACTGTGCAACGGTAGATCCATAAGAACAGCATGCCAGAAAGTTCAGAACATTCCTTATCGTCATGGTTGTGAGATTATATTCAGCATTTCTGAGAAAATTGCCAGTACAAGTAGGTTTTTGCTTGCATCATTTTTTATCCAGCTTCATCGGTTCGATTACCTGAGAAATGGGTTGCTGGAGATATTGCTCAAATTGTTTCACAAACGCTTCCGTGATCGCTGCATGAGGGTCTTCCGTATTTCCGGATGGAGGCATGTTTTTACGAGTGGCTGCCACGGCCAATGCATACCTCCACATGGACTCACGGATCAGCAATGCAGGCTGCGTTTCAACTTTTAACCAGCGAACTGGTCCGCTGAAATACCATTCAAATGCTTTGCGGTATATTTCTGCAGATCGTGAAAAGGTTTCAGGTACTTTATATGCGATGGCTGAATCAAGAATCAGACTGGCATGCAAGAGATTGGCTTCTAGTTTTTTCTGCGTAACATAACCTGCATCATAACCATTTTTCCAATTATTGGCTTTCCAATGACGATATACTTCTACAGCATCCTGAACGCACTCTGAAGAATCTTTGGGATATTTTAGAACATCGTAATTACCAATAGGATCATAAATTTCCTTCAGCCGAAAAATATTGGAGCCAAAACGATCTTCAAAAGTTCTAATTCTGGTAAGACCTTCAGCATAACTTAAATAACTTCGATCAATTTTATCATCTGTGGGGAGCTTTAGAAAATTACGAGGGTAAAAGAAATTCAATTTAGCATTGAATTTTTTAGCAGTATATGGATAATCAATCGGATATAACAATTTCGGAGCTGCTTTCGAAACAATTCCATATCCCGCCAGGTTAGCCATAGTCAGGTTTTGACTCAGCTCAACTGCTGATAACAATGACTGGCTCGAAGCATTCACATATCCCTCTGACAAAACGTATACATCTGTTGGATTCGAATATGAAGTCTGGATTTCAGGCTTTGTTCCAGCGATCTTGATCGCTTCGTTCCATTTCCATAACCAACTCAGTGCGTATGATACTTTATCGGCAGCAGTAGCTGCATTCCCATAACCTACGGATTCTGAATTCATGCGTTGTTCTAACTGCTCCAATGCAAGCTGTCGCTCAGGTGCCGTTTTCTGTTCTACTTCTGCAATTTTCAGCGCTACGGCGTTTTTACGTTGCTCATCTTCAATCCTCCAACGTTCCATTCGGGCAGCCTCTTGACGTTTCCGATCCTGGGCGATGTTGATCAAATTAATTACAGAACCTGCTAACTGATTTACTGATTGGGTCAACTGCTGCTGTGATTGAACCCTAATCTGCTGTTGCTGCTGCGCTATTTTGCTTACAGTTGACTGATCTCCTGCTGCAACTGCAGCCAGCCTAGCATTGCTCAGGTACATGCTTTGCAGGATGGGGCTGGTTGTCGATTGCTGTGCCTTCAGCAAATCTTGTGAGACCATGCTCTGCAATATCGCTTGCTGAGACGCCACTGGATTAGACTGGGGAGCCCTTTGTGAAGTATTGCTGTTACTGTTGTTTATTTGTGTTGATTGTGTATAAGTAGACTTCTGTGTATTACCGGAATTAACATTTGAATTTTGGGGTTGCGCATTGTTATTGCCGACTATCTGATTGGAGGCGGTTCCTGAAGTTGACCCTGAAACTTGACTGGAAGTATTGGTTGATGAATTATTTGCAGTTCCGCCGAAAGGCTTATTATTTACAGAAGTACTGCTGGCAGTAGATTTTTGCTGTTGCTGCTGGTTGTAGGCGGCCTCAGACATTCCGTTTATATACTTTTTGCTACCCGAATTATTCTTCTCAAGCCTGATCCTTTTACCCCCCTCCTCATATTCCAAAATAACCTCTGTCGCATTGGGCATAGACGCAAACCAGTGATAAATAGACCCTTTTTTTGATATCTCCCCACCAGAAATGGCATCGCTAAAAAATCGTTCACCATAGGATTTACCATCACAATCATATCCCTGGAGACGCACGGTTATCTTTATATCGTAGGGCAAACTGTGCTTCAGTTCAACATAATTATACCCACAACCACATTTCTTACTTGCAAATTCTAACCTGTATTCCACCTCACCATTCGGTAGGTTCCAGGCAGTTCGCCATTCAGACCAGTTTTTACCACAGGGATTGCTGCCCTGTGCATTTGTCACATTAGGCAAGGCAAAACAAATCAGGAACAAATAAATTAATTTTTTCATGCGGCTTTTATTATGTAGAGTTACTGCAACCCAACGTTTTTATTGTGCTATTCATTTAATTAGCACTATCATTGGTATATTATCGTTTTACTAAGGCTAGACTCTAAACAATTTAATAACAATAATGCCTGGCTCCCGATTGGCTTTGCAAGACATACTTTTTAGTTTGCCAACTGCCTGTTTCGTTTTACAAGATTCCCTTTATGTCATTTAACTTTATGATATGCGGGGTCATTTTTTCCGATTCACCTACCTGTTCATCCTGATTGCCATCGCGCAATGTTTCATCGGAAATGTGGAAGCACAACCCCCTGCCCAGCAGTTGATAGACTCCCTACAAAATGCTTTATCAAAAAGACAACCTGAAAATCAGCGGGTTAAACTGTTGACCAAGCTGAGTGAAACGATTTTCGGAACAAAGCCGGATGAGGGAAGATTGCTGGGGTTAGAGGCTATTGAACTATCCAAAAAAGCCAAACTGCCCCGTGAAGAGGCGGAGGCCAGGGTAGCATTGGCGGCCTGCCTTTGGGGGCTTGGCCAGCATTTGCAGGCAATTGATCAATACGGGCTTGCCATGCCTATCGCTGAACAGTTTGGAAACCGAAGACTTCAGGCAAGAATCCAGCACGGCATCGCCATCAACTATGGAGCAATTGACAAAAAAGAGATGGCAATTGCCTATCTGAAAAAATCACTCGATATCCAGTTGCGAGATAGAAATGATTCAGGTGCGATGGGTTGTTATCATAACCTGGCACAATACAGCGACGAAATCGGAAATAAAAAAGCAGCCTATCAGTACTATAAGCAGGCACTAACCTATGCCCAACGAGCGAAGCATGACCGGGGGATTGCTTATACCTACATGCGGCTCGGTTCACAAGAGTCTAAACTCGGAAATGAATCCCAAGGCATCCTATTTATAAAAGAAGCCCTGAAGCGCTTTCAAGCCATGGGCGATATCAGCGGAATGGCAGAATGCTGGGCTGTACAGGCGCAAGTAAACCACCACTGGAAACGTAATGCAGAAACGATCTCCTGTTATCTTCAGGCCATTCGACTGCAGCGTCAGGTAAATGGCCAATATTTTCGGCGGGTGCTTTCCGGTTACCTCATGGACTTGGCCGATGCCCTTCAGCAAGCACCCCAAACACAGAAAACTTTTATAAACATTCGTGATGCATGGAAGGAATCCTTAAGTATTGCCCGAACAACTGAAGATTGGCAGGCAGGCGCACGCTCAGCACAGGCGTTATCACAGCTTTATCGCAACATCCAAGAACCCACATTGGCACTTGATTATTATCAAGAATATATCCAACACCGCGACAAGTTTCTGAACATCGAAAAAGAGAAAGAGAAGAATCGGTATGAACTGCAAACACAATACAATGACTCTATTGCAGTAATGAAGAAACTCCAAGACAAACAGCTGACCATCGTGCGACAAGAGAGTGCCCTTCGGGAGGCCAGCATCATGCAATCCCGATTGTATGCGCTCGTGGGAGTTGCTTTGCTGGCCTTATTGCTCAGCTTTTTGTTGTATAGAAATCGTTTACAAAAGCTCCGATTTCGCAGTGAAATGCAGCAATCACAAAAAGATCTGGAACAAAAAGCTGCCGCACTTCAAAAACAAATCCGGGAAGCAACCCTATCCGCCTTGCAAGCACAGATGAATCCACATTTCATTTTTAACTCACTGAATGTGATCCAGAGTTTTGTGTATTCTGGTGAGAAGGAGCTTGCCAGTCATTTGATCGGTAAGTTTAGTGAGTTACTTCGGCAGACCCTGCATTTCAGCAGAAATTCATTGATTAGTCTGGAGGAAGAACTATCTTTTATACGTGCCTATACCGAGTTGGAAGTGAATCGAATGCCACCGGATCTTACGATACAATATGAAATAGCGTCTGATATTAAGTTGAGCCGTGTTCTATTGCCACCGCTATTGATTCAGCCTTTTGTGGAAAATGCCCTCCGCCATGGGCTTTATCATAAAGAAGGATCACGCAGGCTTCGAATCTCAGTGGAAGGGACCACTGAATCAGTCAGCGTAGAGATTGATGACAATGGAGTGGGTCGAAAAGCAGCAAAATTATTTTCCTCACAAGCAGATCATCTTGCCTTTTCATCTGGTGCAAATGCTGAGCGTATAGCTCTGTTAAACCAAGTAAACGATGTGTACATCCATTTACAGATCATTGACAAAACAACAGCCAATGGAGATTCGGAGGGAACAACAGTAAAGATCAACATAAACAGTCAACATACCCAGTAAACAAATGAACATGAAAATCATTCTTATCGATGATGAACCACCCGCTCTGCGGTTGCTGGTGCAGATGTTGCAGAAAGTGGCTCCTCAATGCATCATCTTGGCCACCTGTAGCAGCCTGAAGGAAGGGATTGCTGCAATCCAAAGCATGCGACCTGAACTTGTATTCCTTGATATTGAGATGCCGCGGCAAAAAGGCATCGAGATCACTGAATTCTTTGACGGCGAGTTGCCATTTCAGGTTGTGTTTGTAACGGCCTATCCTGAGTTTGCGGCAGAAGCATTTGGATTGAATGCTACCGATTATTTGCTCAAGCCACTGATGGAAGAAAAATTATTGACTGCCCTGCGCAAAGCCGAACAGAAAAAAATGCTTCAACATCTGGAAAAGCAAGTGGCGCCTCAGCCTATTCATGCCGGAACAACGGTTAAAAAAATATTGCTCCCGGTTGCCAATGGTTTTGAAATCATTACACCCGAGAGCATCAACTTCCTGAAGGCTGAGGGAAGCTACACCGTGATTCATTTTACCGACAAAAAAACATTGATGGCCAGCAAAAACCTGAAATTCTTCGAGCACATACTGGTTGGGCATCCTTCTTTTCTGCGTGTGCATCGGAGTTATGTGGCAAACCTCGACAAAGCACGAAAGATTCTCAACGAATGGGGAACGGAATTGCTTTTTGAAAACAGCGCAAGGGTACCCATTGCCGCAGAGCGGGTGGAGCGGATCATGGCAACTTTGTTGCGTGGATGAAATAAGCATATTCAAATAAATCAAAAAGCGAAACAATTTGCTTCGCTTTTTGATTGGGGGTGGGCCCACTTGGGCTTGAACCAACCCCGATAGCAATCGGGGCCCTGATTATGAGTTCATATAGAAGAATATTTAAGCAAGAGTGCTTGAGCCATCTCAGGGTATTGCTTCAAATTCTGGATGTATTTAGTGCTTTTCATACGCTTGATATGGGACTCAATCAATCTGGCTTGTATTTCGGATAAACATTCGATTGAAAAGTACAGCTCCCAGTCATTAGCACGTGCAGTGTATTTATTATGATAATATTTCGAGTTGTGTCTATTCAGCCTTTCTTCTAGAGTAACAGTTGTGAATCCTGTGTAAAAGGTTCCCTTAGATGCAGAGAATAATATGTAGACAATCGCAGCCATAAAATAAAAAGCGAAACAATTTGCTTCGCTTTTTGATTGGGGGTGGGCCCACTTGGGCTTGAACCAAGGACCCCCTGATTATGAGTCAGGTGCTCTAACCAGCTGAGCTATAGGCCCGTGGACATTGCTGTCCGATTGGGGAGAGCAAAATTAAGGAAATTATTTTAGGAATCTATAATGTTGAAGAGGTTGAAGGGGTTGAGGAGGTTGAAGATTATTTTCTTCAACCCCTTCAACTGCTTCAACCTCTTCAACTACTTCAACCTTTTACTTCGTCAGGAATATCTCCACCCTCCTGTTCTTCCAGGCGAGAGACTTATCAAAGGTCGGGATCGCTGGCTTCGACTTACCATGGAAGTCTGTCCTGATCCTTCCAGCCTCAACACCATAGCTCATCAGATAGTTCTTCGTCGTCTTGATCCGGTTCTCAGATAATCTGATGTTGTATTGAACGTCACCCTCCAGATCCGTATGTCCCACCAGCAATACCTTCTGGTCATCATTCTTCCGCAAATAATCCAACACCTCGCCCAATACCGCAAAACTGTTCGCCGTCAGATCATACTTATCAAAATCAAAGTAAATAATGAACTGTACCGTATCCCCAAGCATCCTCTTCACTCCCTGCTGGAAGCCTCCGCCATATCCCGGAACAAAGCCACCCTGGCCGCCACCCTGCATTCCTCCCTGTGCCATACCTCCCTCTGATCCATATCCACCAGCACCTGCGTTCATCCCACTCACAGGACAGCCATCATTGTACTGAACACCAAACACATCAGGACATCTGTCCACTAAATCAGGAACTCCGTCGCCATCCCTGTCCGTAATCGGACAACCCATGTTGTTCACCGGACCCGCCTGATCAGGACACTTGTCCTTGTCATCAGCTATGCCATCTCCATCCCTATCCTCAATAGGACAGCCATTGTTGCTCGCTGGTCCCTTCACATCAGGACACTTGTCTATATTATCCGCCAAGCCATCACCATCCCTGTCCGCAACAGGACAACCCACGTTGCTCACAGGGCCCGGTGTATCCGGACACTTATCATTCTCATCCATGATACCATCCCTGTCTCTGTCGTTCAACGGACAGCCATTGTTGCTCACAGCTCCCGCAACCGTAGGACACTTGTCAGCAGCATCCGTAACACCATCACAATCCGTATCCACCGGTGCAATCGCACAACATCCCGCCATATCCTCTGTCTCCTTGCCCGGAACCTTCTTTTTCTTACTCATGTTCACATATAAACCCCAGGAATAAATAATACTGTTCCTGATACGGTTATTCAATCCTAAACCATAACCCACCTGCGCCGTGATCATCCCATTATCATTGAACACCATATAACGCGCTCCCAAACCAACCGGAAGACTCGTGAAAAAAGTACCATTGCGGTTAGAACCATGCAAACCACCAAACACATACGGCTGCAACTGCAAACGGTTATCCGACAACTGATAGTACAGATCAGCATGTACCGTCTGCAACCAGGCCTGGCGCTTATCCACAATGCTGGGCTCTTTCCTGGAAATATATCCATAACCAAGGGCCACATCACTGCTGAAAGCCAATCGCTTCGAAAAGTTCCGGTAGAAACTCACGCCCACATTCACATTCGCCTTGTCGAAGAACCTCCGCGACTCACCGCAGTTACACGTGTCCGTATACTGATCCGTAATCCCAAAATCCTGAACATGCACACGGTTCAACCCGAACATCGACCACTTCGTGTCGCCACTGGGTACATACTTCAGTCCCATCGGCTTGGCCTTCGGAACTGTAGTCTCCTGGGCCTGGGATACCTGGCTCATAATCGCACTAACTGCAATCAGTACTACCAGTCTTTGCATCTTTCTCATATTGGTTGGTTTCATTATTTGTTACTTTATATTAATTGATTCGCTGGGAAAGTGCCAGCTCTATACCCTGACGGCTATACCCGCTGGCCCTCAGGCCCGATATGTTCAGATCATAGTGCAACGCAATCACCGTCTTGTTCAGCTTCAGCTGAACATGGGGAATCACCGCATCCCTCAACCGCACCGCTATGCCTCCCCCAAAGGTCGATCCCTCAGAGTTGCCCTCTGCAGCATCGATGTTCTTGGTGAACCGTGCTCCCAGCAGATACTCATACGCCTGTGCCTTCCAATTGGCAATACCATAGATACCAAACTTCTCCCGATCATTCTTCACTGTCAGGCCCGCCTGCAGACCCAACGTTGGCGCCAAACGGTATGCCGCTGTCTTCTGCTCATCCACAAAAGGACGATTGATGTGTCGGATGCTGCCGCCAACATACCACTCCTTGTATTCCGTATTCTGATAAACCGACAAACCCGCATTCAAACTCGCCCAATTAAAAGCCCTGCCGGCCCTCAGTGGATCCAACGTACCCGATGGCAAGGGACCATACTGATCAAACTGATCCGGAAACAAGCCTCCCGTTGTGCCCAGCTGGGAACGCGTCATCGTCCCCTGAAAACCCGCCGACAAAAAAACCAGATCATCCGTCAACCGCTGGGAATACGATACACCCAGCATACCCGTCGAGTTCTTGAACACGCCCTTGTTCGACTTGTCATATGCCCCACCCGCAGATACATTCAAAAAACTCTTCCCGTCGTAATCAACCCTGTTCTCCTTGCGAAGCAAGGGAATGTTCACCAAGGCACTCGAAGTCCGAAAGGCCAGCACCGACTGATACTTGATGTCCCTGAAATTGAACCGAACATCAGGCCTCTTGTCCATCTTCAGCGACTGGTTGTACCACAGGTTCATTGTCTCCACATCCGCATAGTGCAGATCCTGCGATCGCGTGAGCAGACCTGAACCCATCAGGACAACAGAAAGAAATAAATATCTTCTCATTCGTACTCTTTTCATACTTGATCCGTTTGTCATACGCTTATCTTATTAAGGTAAACATGCCTGTCCGCTTCACTTCCTTACCCGCTGTATCGGCTCCTTCCACCAGCCAGATGTAC
>Ga0315901_10000106_pt1 | contig 116695 bp, 96 predicted proteins | sample LakEriMetagenome_10_FD_203761 | JGI IMG/M metagenome (GOLD analysis project Ga0315901, IMG submission 203761) | Freshwater fungal communities from buoy surface, Lake Erie, Ohio, United States - Buoy 2 MA116 | ecosystem: Environmental > Aquatic > Freshwater > Lake | place: USA: Lake Erie, Ohio... | reverse complement strand
TCACTTCGATCGTTTCTAATAATTCAATTTCGTCTCCAAAAAAATGAATACGATAAGCCACATCTAAATAAGGAATATTAATATCGACGGTATCCCCTTTTACACGAAATGTACCCCGTTCAAATTCTAGCGTGGTGCGGTTATATAAGGAATTGACTAAGGCATGTAAGAATGCTTGGCGAGAAATCATCTGGCCTTTTTCCAAGCGGATAATACCATTCATGTAATCAACCGGGTTTCCCATACCATAAATACAACTCACGGATGCCACTACAATAATATCCCGACGACCACTTAATAAACTGGAAGTAGCTCTCAATCGAAGTTTATCCAACTCCTCATTGATGGAAAGATCTTTTTCAATGTATGTATCGCTCACGGGCATATAAGCCTCCGGTTGATAATAATCGTAGTAAGAAACAAAATACTCCACTGCATTCTCAGGAAAAAACTGTCGAAACTCTCCATATAATTGTGCCACCAGCGTTTTGTTATGCGTCAGTACTAAGGTGGGTTTTTGCACCTGCTGAATTACATTGGCCATGGTAAATGTTTTACCACTTCCGGTAACCCCCAAAAGAGTCTGGTACTTTTCGCCAGCCATAAGCCCTTCTGTCAGCTGCCGAATAGCTTCGGGCTGATCACCAGCGGGTGTAAATGGAGAATGAAGGTTGAAAGGCATAGATAAAAAAGGGCCGTCCTGCGAAATTAGGACAGCCCTTCGATTCTTATTAAAATTATAATTACTTCAACTCTGCAGCTACAGTAATCTTAGGTTCGCCAGCAATTTTTCCGGCTGTACCCACCTGGATTCCGTAATCAGCCAAAACAATTGAAAAACTTGCATTAGCAATCAAGGCACCATTCTTTACTTCAATAGTGGCAGGAGTAGTAACATTATTAGTCTTGTCCTTAATGGTAAGCTGCCCTGTTACAGTAACATTATATACACCATTCTTAGAAAAGTTATACTTAGTTACATCAGCTATCTTCCCCATAAACGTAAAAGCAGGAAACTTATCAGAGTTTAACCATCTTTCCTCGTTAAAGTGTGCCTGAATGGTAGGGTTTGTGAAAGTGAAATTCTTTACAGCGGCTTCAAAACCAATTTGACCTGATTTTGTATCGATTTCTGCAATGACAGTTTTATTTTCAGCCTTAGGAAGTGCATCCTTTGGAGTAGTAGCATCAAATGCAACTGTAGCAGACGTTGTTTTTTTAGTTTGAGCAAACAAAACGCTTGTGAAAGCAACTAAAGAAAGTAGAAGAACTGTTTTTTTCATATTTATTGTTTTAGGTTAAAATTTTGCAACTAATACAGAACGCTTGAAGCTGATCATATGTGCTTTTCTCAGCTGGCTGTATATATTTCCACTACAAGAACCTTTGATAGCAACACTATCGCCTGCTTGTAACACTTTTGCATCCGCAACATGCTGCGACTGAAAGTCAAAGATTAAGTACGAACCCGTAACTGGATCAGTAAACTTTATATTCACGGTTGTGTCCGCAGCCTCTACTTCCGTAACTCTTCCTTGCACCGTTATAATTTGTTCGCGATAGGTAGCATTCGCTAAACTATCATTGGTCTGATAAGCATTAATTAAATCTTGTGCAGATACTGTATAAGCTGACTGGGTGGCCGCTGTATCATCAAAAGTTTCATTCATGATGTACCAAAAAGCCCCTCCGGCTAGGAGAACCACCAATAAAAAAGCGAACAACGCTTTTTTAATCCATCCTTTCTTGTTGGTTCTTTTCTCTGTCATAGTGGTAAGTAGTTAAACGAATAAACTTCAGAGAAGTTCATTAGAGCACAGCAAATATACAATGTTTAAACATTGATCTCAATTACGGTCGAGCTAAAAAGCAAAAAGACCTGTCCTTTCGGAGACAGGTCTTAAATAACCCATTGATTATTAATGGATAAGATTAAGCGTTTTGCGCTTCCTTTATTTTTTCGCGAATCTTAGCTTCAATCTCGGCAGCTAATTCAGGATTATCAAGCATCAATTGCTTTACAGACTCCCTTCCCTGACCAAGTTTGTCATCATTATAACTATACCAACTACCGCTTTTGTTAATAATACCCAGTTCTGTACCCATATCAATGATCTCTCCTGCTTTAGAAATGCCTTCTCCAAAAATGATATCAAACTCTGCAGCACGGAATGGTGGCGCTACTTTATTCTTCACCACTTTCACTTTAACATGGTTACCGATTGCCTCATCACCATCTTTTACTTGTTGCGTACGACGAATATCTAAACGAACAGAAGCATAAAACTTCAAGGCATTACCTCCGGTTGTTGTTTCAGGATTTCCAAACATCACACCAATCTTCTCGCGTAACTGATTGATGAAAATGCAAATAGTATTTGTTTTTGCAATAGTAGCCGTAAGCTTTCTCAATGCCTGACTCATTAAACGAGCATGCAATCCCATTTTACTATCACCCATTTCTCCCTCTAATTCACTCTTTGGAACCAGCGCCGCTACAGAATCAATTACCACTACGTCCAATGCACCTGATAAAATCAAACGGTCGGCAATTTCCAATGCTTGTTCTCCATAATCAGGTTGAGAAATCAAAAGACTATCTACATTCACTCCTAACTTTTGTGCATAGCTGCTATCAAATGCGTGCTCCGCATCTATGATTGCGCACATGCCGCCTTTTTTCTGTGCTTCTGCAATTACATGTATTGCAATAGTTGTTTTACCAGAAGACTCCGGACCATAGATCTCTACGATTCTTCCTTTTGGAAGACCGCCAATTCCGAGTGCCGAATCCAAGGCAATTGAACCCGTTGATATTACTTCTTGTAGTACTTCTGCTTTTTCATTCATCATCATCACACTACCCTTTCCATAATCCTTATCAATCTTGTCCATGGTCAGCTTCAGGGCTTTCAGCTTGTCGTTATTAGAAGACATGTTTTATTGGTTTAGAAAACAAAACTAATACTTTTAGCAAATAAAAACTAATTATTTTGGAACATTTTTTTGGGGATTTTCCGGGAAAAAAAGGAGAAATAACCCACTGTTTAACAGTGTTTTAAACAAAATATCCCGCAAAAAAAACGGATAAAGCACCTACTAAAAGCCCCCAGTAAACTTCTCCAGGACGATGCGAATTGAGGTATAAACGGGCCGAGGAAACCAGTCCTGTAATTAGAAGGGCTACGGAGAGCCAGCTACCATAATGTAGATTTTCCCGCAACGCCATTTGTACCAACAAACAAAGCGTAACCCCCAGCGCCAAGGCATGGAGACTGATTTTAAAACGAGTGTTGAGCATTAATGCAGCAACAGAGGAAATCCAAATTCCCAATGCATATTGAATAGTAACCATTGGATGACCCGGCATATTCTTCCATACATACCAGATCCAGAAATACCAAATACCCGAAGCTACTAAGGGAATGATCCGGTCTTTTTGTTCTTTTAGTTGAATAGAAGAAATAAACCCAAGTGCCCTGAGTAATCCAACCGTAACCAAGGGGAAAAAACTAAACATTGAAAAGGACTGCAATAATATCAGTAAACGTGTACGATCCGAGTAACCCAGAAATTGAATAGGATGAACATACAGTAAAAACAACATGAAATAAACAGGCACAAATACGGGATGGAACAAATAAGAAAGCAGTGTAGCAAACACTTTCCAGATTTTTGAGTCTGCAAATAATAATGTATCAGATTGATTACTCATGAGAATAAAGTGCAAAGTACATCAATTTAAGCGCTATGTAGAAGATCCTCACTCCCAAAAGAATAAAAACTACTGACCAATTTTAATATAATTTTGTCAGCGTACTGACTAAATCTTAATGAAAACAGTCACTTCCATTACCCCATACGGGCTTATACTGACCATCTACCTTCTCTTTTTTCAATTGAGTTTGAGTGCCCAAAAACCAAGCTTCCGTGAAAAATATCAACCGTTGGCTGACTCACTCGCAGCGGCCTACAAAATACCCAGTGCAGTTATTTTAGGAGTTGCCATCATTGAATCGGGCAATGGCACCAGTCGGAATAGTCGATTGCTTCGAAATTTTTTTGGGATCAAAGGGAAAAATAATTTGTTGAAAACAAAAGGTATTCGAAGTAGTTATAAACAATACAGATCGGATACAGCCTCCTTTATTGATTTTTGCAAATTGATAGAACGAAAAAAGTTTTATCCCTCCTTGGCGGGTAATCCAGATTATCGTCCCTGGATTTTAGCACTCAGTAAAACAGGTTACTCAGAAGTACCCGAAACCTGGCGTAAGTTGATCACAGGAGCCATACAAAAAAACGGACTCGATAAAGCTGGAGAGAAAAAAAATTTACAGCTCTCGCCGGAGACGAGCAACGGGAATCATTAACTGCTCGCGGTATTTTGCTACTGTTCTTCGGGCAATTTCATACCCCTTTTCTTGTAATAATTCAGTGAGACGTTCGTCACTAACTGGATTCTTCTTATCCTCACTTGCCACTAAATCACTTAAAATTCTTTTTACCTCACGTGTAGAAACTTCCTCACCGGTATCCGTTGTAAGGGCTTCATTAAAAAAATATTTAAGACGATACGTTCCAAACTCAGTCTGAACATATTTACTATTGGCTACCCGACTAACAGTAGAAATATCCAGTCCCGTAGCTGCCGCTACATCCTTTAGTATCATCGGGCGAAGATCTGACTCGTCCCCACTGGTAAAAAAATCTTGCTGATGTTCCAAGATGGCTTGCATGGTGAGTAATAAGGTTTGTTGCCGCTGCTGAATCGCATCAATAAACCATTTAGCCGCATCAATTTTTTGCTTGATAAATAGAACCGCTTCTTTTTGACGTTTGTCTTTTTTGGTGCCCTTTTCGTAATCACGAAGCATATCACGATAACCTTCACTGATTCGTAATTCCGGCGCATTCCGGCTATTGAGCGTTAATTCCAGCTTACCCCCATTATTGTAGATGAAGAAATCAGGAACTACATAATTCAATTCCTGCGTATCGTCGGGAGATTCTCCGCCAGGCTTTGGATTCAATTTTGTTATCAGTTGTATCACGCCACGCATTTCATCTTCGGATATAGAAAGTACTTTTTGAATCTTATCGTAATGTTTGCGGGAAAACTCATCAAAATAGTTATTAAGAATATTAATGGCCATCGTGGCCAAGGAATCAGCTTGCTCCTTACGTTTTAATTGCAGCAATAAACATTCCTGAAGGTTACGAGCAGCCACTCCGGGCGGATCAAACTGCTGAATCATTTCAATGATTACTTCTACATCGGCTTCCGTAACAATTAGATTTTGACGAAAGGCCAAATCGTCTACCATAGCAGAAGTATCCCGACGCAAATAGCCATCCTCATCAATACTACCAACAACTTGCTCAGCAATGGTTTGTTGGGTAGCATCTAAATTGAGGAGGTGCAACTGATCGGTGAGCAAATCATAAAAGCTGGTACCGGAACGAATAGGGTGTTCTCGTTCTTCTGAAAACTCCGGGTAATTAGTGTCGCGCAATTTGTAATCGGCTTCATCATCGTCGTCCTGGATATAATCACTTACCGAATCCTCCTCATAGGATTCAGCAGGCGTTTCCTCTGCGGTGTCAAATTCCTCGCTTGTGCTTTCTTTTTCTTCAAACCGTTCAGGCTCTAATTCTAAGGCAGGATTTTCCTCCAATTCCTCTTTGATACGTGTTTCCAGGGAAGCCGTTGGCACCTGCAACAACTTCATCAGCTGGATCTGCTGCGGAGAAAGTCGCTGCAGTAGCTTTTGTTGAAGTCGCTGATGAATAGCCATACCGCTTTCTTATTTCTAATCTTTAACTACTGTTGTTACCGGAACTACTTCGCTCTCTACATTGTTAGTTCCCACAGCGCTAACGTAATACTGGTACGCTACTCCATTTTCCCGTTGAGGAACTATTTGTTCAAAACCACTCGGCTTCACGATCAAGGAATAAATGGAAGAAGGCTGATCAAATAAAGTTCCGATTGAACGGCCGGCAGGAAAACGATAAAGTACATAATACTTGACCGGTACTGAATTTTTTTCGGAAGAACGAACTTTAAAAACAATCGACTCTCCTTTACGACTGAACCGATCAATAATAGGAGTAGCGGGTTTTACAGTGCTGATCCACTCCATAGGAGGAATCAAAGCGGGATAACGGTAATAGTTTTGTTGCAAGCTGTCATTCCAGCCATTCGGATTACGATCAAAAGACTTGCTACTAAAATAAATACTTCCTTGTACAGCAGGAGTGGCCCTCAATAATTTAAGTTGATTTGGCAACTCGGCAGGATTTTTCCACTTCACTGAATTCTTTTCGTCCGTACGATAAATACCGTGACCGATATAGATATGCTTGCCATACCCATTTTTGCTCCACCAAGCCAATAATTTTTCATAGGCAATTTTATCATGCCCAATCTCCAGATAGAGCTGCGGAGTTACATAATCAATCCACCCTTTTTCTAACCACAATAAAATATCCGCATAGAGATCGTCGTAATTGGTTTGTCCTGCACGGCTATCACTGCCCCTTGGATCTTTATCACTATTTCGCCAAACACTGAAAGGAGAAATACCAAAGCGAACCTGAGACTTCTCTTCCTTGATTGCCTTACTAATGGCAACGATGATTGAATCCACATTACTACGACGCCAATCTTCTTTATTCAAACGTGAACCTGATTTTGCATAAGAAGCTGCATCCGGAAATTCTTTACCGGCAATACGATACGGATAAAAATAATCATCCATATGAATGGCATCCACCGGATAGCGACGAACAATATCACGTACTACATTTACTACAAAACGCTGTGCATCCTTGTTTCCCGGATCAAAATATTTTTTATCGCCATACACTAAAAACCACTCTGGTTTTTTTTGGGTGATATGATCAGCAGCAATCGAAGATTTTCCAATGGTTTGTACCGCCCTATATGGATTTAACCAGGCGTGAAACTCCATTCCTCTCTTATGAGTTTCCTCAATCATAAAAGCAAGCGGATCCCAATAGGGTTGTGGCGCTTTGCCTTGTTCGCCCGTTAACCATTCACTCCAGGGCTCATAGGAGGAAGGATAGAAGGCATCCGCAGCCGGTCTGATTTGAACAATCATCGCATTCATACCATTACGCTGGTGTTGATCGAGGATCCGAATAAAATCCGCACGTTGTGCAGCGGGATCCGTCATACCCGATTTAGGCCAATCAATATTAGCCACACTGGCAATCCAAACGCCACGAAACTCGTATTTGGGTTGGGCGAAGGAAATAATAAATAGAGAGAGGGCCGGGATCAATAACAGGTAACGTATCATCCTGCAAAAATACGTTATCCTTTTCCAGTACGCATTTTATCCAAAAGGTTGCTAAGCTGCGCTGCTTCCTGCTCGTTTAGGTTGGAAAAGATGGCATCCATTTCCGCTTCACAGGCATCTAACCGAGCCAATAGTTTTTTACCCTTTTCGGTAATTAATACATCCACTAAACGCCGATCCGTTTCAGAAGTAATTTTTTTAACAAGCCCTTTCGTAACCAATCGATCCACTAAGCGGCTGGTATCGCTCATTTTTTCGAGCATACGATCCCGAATTTGTAGCGTAGAAAGTGGAGCAGGAAAACTCCCGCGAAGAATACGGAGAATATTAAACTGCTGTGCGGTGATATCCTCCCGATCAAAGATCATTTTCATTTGGTCGCGCAACCAGCTATTTGTGTATAGCAAATTGACCGCCACTTTTTGAAAATTATTTCTGAATCGTGCTTGCTGAATATCCTGCTCAATGCCCATGCAGCAAAGTTAATGTTTAAACATCAAGCAGCAGCAATCAAAAGGTCATCACTTGGCCAGCGCTAATCACCCCACACTTTTGTACCCTCCGAACAGTTGGCGCAGATATCAATGTGCTTACGTCCTTGTAATAACGTAGCTCTAAATTTTTTATACGAATCACTCCGCCAAATGGAAGCAAAGGACTCTTGCTTTAAATCTCCTAAGCGATGGGTAGCATCCTTATCAAAACAACATGGCGCTACCAGTCCATCCCAGGTAATAACCGGGTCATGCCACAGTCGCCAACAATGATTAGTCAGTTGTCCTTTGAACTCCGTTCCTTTTTCAGTTTTGCGATAACGGCTATAAGATGAATTAAGAGGGATGAGTTGATTAGGATCATTCTCAAAATCGTAGACCTGCGCTGTTTTGAACCAAATAGCATCGACCCCAATTTGCTTTGCCAATGCGCGAGCCTCTTCTAATTGATGTTCATTAGGGCGAACTACTAAAAACTGAAAAACTACAAATGGTGTTTTACTTTTTAACTGCTTTTTCCAATGCATGAGGGTACGTGCTCCTTCCAATACTTTTTCAAGATTTCCTCCTACCCGATATTGCTGATATACTTCTTGTGTAGTGCCATCAATAGAAATAATCAACCGATCCAAACCACTTTCAATAGTACGACGTGCATTGGTATCCGTTAGGTAATGCCCATTAGTAGAGGTAGCTGTATAAATTTTTCGATCGGCGGCATAGCGCACCATGTCTAAAAAATCAGGATTCAAATAGGGTTCGCCCTGAAAATAAAAAATTAGGTAGAATAACTCCAGATGAAGCTGATCGATAGTACTACTAAAAAAGTCACGCTGTAACATACCTGTTGGTCTGCTAAATGAACGAAGACCACTAGGACACTCCGGGCAACGTAGATTACAAGATGTGGTAGGTTCAAATGAAATAGAAATGGGAAGCCCCCATTGTATAGGTTTACCAGTCCATTTACTCAACTGATAACTAGACCAAACTTTCAATGCATTGATAAAACGACGCCAGGTAAGCTTAGAAAAAAGGTTAAACCAATCTGAAACAGGGAGTGCGTTCATCCAATAGCCTGGTGTTTACCTACAAATTCAGAGCGATAAATTCGTATCAATAACAAAAGAAGTGAAATCAATAAGGGACCAAAGATCAACCCAATAAAGCCGAATAAACTAAGTCCGGCAATCACTCCAAATACAGTCACCAACGGATGCACATCGCCAATTTTTCGAAGCAACGTAAACCGCAAAAAATTATCGACGGTTCCAATTACACCAAATCCAAAAACGAACATGGCAATCCCCTGCCCCATTTGTCCATTAGCCAGAAAAATAATGATCAACGGAATATAGGCCAACGCAGCTCCAATCACAGGTAACATGCCGGCAATACAAGTAATCCCAAACCAAAAAAATGGTTCCTTCACCCCAATCAGTAAATAACCAACTAAACCTATCACTCCTTGCGCAAACGCCACGACGGGTATCCCAACAGCATTAGCTACCACCATTGAGTGCACTTCTTTTTCTAGTAGCCCCACATTGTCGGCGCGGAAAGGCATGTATTGCGCTAATGCTTTTTCAAAAGCACGTCCCTGTGTAAAAAGAAAATAAAGAATGAAATAGAGAAAGAAAATAGTAGACAAAGAATTAAAAGTGGCTCCCAACATCCGAGGTAGTAAGGAAGCCATCCACTCTCCTACTTTGTTAATATTGGCCTCACTGAGAATTACAATATGATAGCGCGTTTCTATTTCCGCAACTACCTGCTTGAGCGAGGTTACCAATTCTCCCGAGTGCTCCAAGGCATAAGTGAGTTTTCCGGATAACATTTGTAGGAGCAAGGCTACCGGAAATAAAATCATCAGCAAGGAAACCATCATCAACAGTAATGCAGTAGGACCTTTTTTCCATTTGCGCAATTCCGTTAACCTAAAAAAGGTTGAACGAAGCAAAATATAAAGCGTAAGCGCTCCTAGGAGTGCTGGTATATAAAAAGACAACTCTCTGAATAGTACAATACCAATCAATAATATCAGCACCATCAGAAATAACTGGCGCACCCGGTTTGCCTCAATAATTGGTTGCATGAAGTAGATAACTAATACTTAAAAATACGAAGTTGTACCTTTACGCTTTCTAAGAATATGGCAAAGTCCCCCATTGCAGATTTACGCAGAGACTACGCACTACACAGCCTACAGGAAGCTGAGGTAGCCAAGGACCCCATCGATCAGTTTACAACCTGGTGGGAACAAGCTACCCGTGCCGATATTGACGAAGTAAATGCCATGACACTTTCCACCCTCAATGGGCATACCCCTGAATCCAGAATTGTATTACTCAAAGGGTATGATAAAAACGGATTCGTTTTTTTTACTAATTACGAAAGTGCAAAAGGACAACAGCTAAAAGCAAATCCTGCTTGTTCGTTATTATTTTTTTGGAAAGAACTAGAAAGACAAATACGAATAATAGGTACGGCTACCCCCATTGATGTAACTGCCAGTGATGCCTATTTTCATAGTCGTCCTATCGGAAGTCAATTAGGTGCCTGGGCCTCGCCCCAAAGTCAAGTTGTAGAAAATAAAGCGTGGCTGGAACAACAATATGAGGCACTTGAAAAAAAATACCAAGGCGAATCATTAATTCCAAGACCTCCACATTGGGGTGGGTATTGCGTGAATCCCAGCCGAATTGAATTTTGGCAAGGTAGACCAAGCCGTATGCACGATCGCATTTCTTATACTAAAGAGCAAGCAGGTAATTGGAAAATTGAAAGATTAGCGCCTTAGGCTCCCAACTGGTTGATAAAATCCATCATCTCCACCAGCGAGTACTTAAACGATATCCCCGAAGGAATAGTTTTCTTGTAATGCATAATGGGATGTCCAGAAACAATCAGCGGTGTACCCTCAAAATAGTGAGCAGATTTATCCAAAAACTTCTCGATTGAGAAATTTGATACCGTTGTAGTCAAATGACAGAATATGAAATCAGGCTTTTTCAGGTCGATGATATAAGCCACATCCTTAAAAGGAATATTAGTACCGGCATAGATGGTTCCTACCCCCTTATTCTTCATTAAATAATTCAAGAATAATAGGCCTAATTCGTGATACTCCCCTTCCGGCAAGAACAATAAAACATTTTTTTGAGGGTTCACAGGTTGAGGGGTCTTATCGATAGCCACCATCATTTTTTGACGAATCAGGTTGGTTACCAGGTGCTCCTGGGCAGGATTGATATGACCGGTTACCCATAAAATTCCAATCTTCTCCAAAAAAGGGAATAATAACTTCATCATCGTACGCTCCATCCCCTTTAAGGCAATATGCTCAGAAATAACCTTGTCTAACTTATCCGTATTTAAATCGATCATTTCCTTCACAAGCTCGTTGACATTACGCTCCTGAATAGCCTGTGAGTCAGTAAGTGAGAGAATTCGCTGCCCAATTTCCTCCTGGGACATGCGGTCAATATGAGAAATCTTAAACCCGTACTTATTTAAAAGGGAAATATTGAGGATGATCTTTAGCTCCTCATTGGTGTAATAGCGAATATTGGTCTCCGTACGCTGTGGCTTTAAAAAGTTATAGCGTTGTTCCCAAATCCGGATGGTGTGCGCCTTTACCCCAGACAAATTCTCCAAATCCTTAATTGTAAATGCGTTCATGCCTATACTACAATCCCCGTGCAAAAAAGTTTAGTGAACTATTTTTTCGGGTCGCAATTTAAATACACTGCACTGATTATCAATAAAACTAATTATCAGCTTCTTTAATTGTTGGGCGATTATCCGCCAGATTCCGCTTTTCGTACTGAACTCCCTGTATATTCAGCGGGGGGCGAAAAGATCGATTCCGAGTTAATTCGTAGTTATAAACCAGCCTGCCCAGCTCCCGCAGGAAGGGAAAGCCCACCGTTTCCTCATCATACTTAGAATCGTTGACCACGCCATCGCTGTTTACATAGAGCGTTGCTGAGAGGAAATAATCTACCCGATTAATCGTGTCTACTACGTAAGAAACATCCGTGAGAAAGCCATAGGCCCAGCCCACTTTGTTAAATACACGAACTCCTGATGGCATTTGATGAGTGGAGTCCTGAAAAAAGAATTTCACATAACTATCATAAAAAACAGACGTGTCATACTTCGGATAATTAGTTTCGGAAGGATACTGCGATAGGTACTGTAACAGAAATAAACGATCCTGTTCTGAAATATCAAATCGATTTTGTTTAGGAAGTGAATTAGGGAATACTACGGCTTGTAGCATTTTTTGCATATCAGCCAACGAAATTGAGTTGTGCCGTGTAAAATCAAAAGGACCTTGCACTAACTGCTCCTGTCTATTGATATGCGCATTCCCAATTAGAATAGGAGCAGGAAATGAAAAACTATCTCGGTTATATCCCGGTTCTTGGCTATAGATCTCTTGTCCGTTAGGATTATAAAAACGAACTGCGTTAGTATGCCGGTTTTGTTCGTCCGTAAACCCCATAAACTGACGTGTAATACGAACGGATGAATATCCTTTTGTTTGTAATATTTGATTGGTAGGCCCCTGCCCCATGAATTGATAGAATCGATTGTAGGGATCATTCTCACTAATTAAAAAAGCACGTTTGACCAGATGCCCGATAGTAGGAATTTCTCCCGGTGCTGAGCCATCTTTAAGCATGATAACCTGACGCGGATAACTGCTGTCAAATGCAATGCGGGTATCACGATTTAGTGCCGGCACTCCAGGTTCGTTTTTTCGGGGATTACTGAGTTGATGCAATTTTTCCAAGGCTAAAAAAGCCAAAGGCATTTTAACCATAGAAGCCGGATTAAAATATTTATTCGGATCAACCCGAAAAGTATGATGCGTAAAACTTGGCTCTCCTTTTTTATTGCGATCAATCTGTGTGTAAATAATTTGTAAACGATACGTGTCTGGATCTTTCAATACCTGTTGCGCTGGACCTGCGCTTGCCTTTTCTAAAATTGAGGTTAAAACGGGGCTGTCTGCACGTTGTGACCATCCCGAAATTGAAAAACCAACTATTACAAAAAGCAATGTCCAAGTTGGTCTTAGTAATTGAGAGAAATCAAGGGAGTACTTGAATGAAGTCATATGTTTCCGGAATTTCATGTAGTAGTTTGAGATGAATTTAGAAAAAAACAAAACGCAAGGGGTATGAAAACTGTATCAAAAATTATGATTGCAATAGGTGCCGGCCTAGCCATAGGAAGTGTGCTCGGGGTCTTATTTGCACCTGACAAAGGTTCAGAAACCCGCCGAAAACTCCGTGAAGGAAGAGAACGGTGGGTAAAACGAACAGAAGGTAAGTTGAAATGGGGGAAAGAGAAGCTGAATGAAAAAATGAAAAAGGCCGAAGAGGAACTGGAGGGTGTAATCTAAAACCAGGCCTTCTTACCTTTAGTAAATGTCAGAAGAGCTCAACAAAATTGAGGAATTGGTCGGTCGTGTCAAAGCGTACCTGAACACCAGGTTGTCGCAACTCAAGCTGTCTACGGCAGAAAAAACAGCCAACGTGCTAACTGTCCTGATCGCGGTGTTGCTGGCAGCCCTGGTGTTTTTTCTATTCTTGACAATCGTCTGTATTGGACTAGCCCTGTTAATTGGAAGCTGGCTGAATAGTCTTTGGATGGGCTTTATGATTGTGAGTGGACTTATCCTTCTATTAGGACTATGGGGTTGGCTCTCGCGTGATCGATGGTTACGCATCCCTATAATGAATCTGTTGATTCGTGCACTCTTCAAGGACGAACCCCATGAGAAAGATTAGACGACTCGAGGATATTGAGCATGCTAAACTCAAACTTAGAGTACAACAACTCGATCAGGAGAAAGAAATACGTGCAGCCTGGAAAGAGTTGAAATATTCTTTAAGCCCCGGCGCCTTATTACAAAATAAAATTGGCCATTGGGCACAGGTGGGTTGGCGATTATTCAGCCGAAAATGGAGAGACCGTTCTAGTTAGTAGCGCTTATTGAATCAATACGCGTTGCGATTGCATACCGGCCGTCAACACATAAACACCTTTACTAAACGTATGAACAGGAATGGTATTTCGTCCAGCAGGCAATTGTCCTTTCCATACGGTAGCACCAGCAGCATTTACTAAGCGAACCATTTGCGTTTCAGCTAAGAAAACAGTAAGCTGATCCTGTACCGGGTTGGGGTATACTTGTAGATCTGCGCCAGGTTCATTGAATATAATGCTAACAATCTTACTGTAACTAAACTTATCATCCAGATCGCGCTGTAGAATACGATAGTAGTTATAGTTATTCCCTTTTAAAGGGTTCTGATGAACGTATGAATAATTGCGCGTGGTGGTGCTATTGCCTGCGGCAAGAATAGTAGAGAGCGAAGTCCATTGCTGTGCATTGTTGCTGTACTCAACTACAAAATCACGCGTATTAGTTTCTAAAGCTGTAGCCCAGTTAAGTTGTACCGTATTGAATTGCTTAGTTGCAGTGAAAGAGAGCCAGGTGACGGGTAAATTAGTATTTGCATCGCCAATGGAAAAAGGTGAAAATGTTCCAGTATACCCCGTGAATGTAAAAGATGTAGAGGTTGGGCTGGAAGTAGTTCCGGTTTGCTTAACCCATGCACCTGATTCAAAGTGGTAAAGTGCAGGGGTGTTTATAGTGCCAGCAACTTCTCCACTGTTCCAGTTGAAAGTCAGATTAATTCCACTGCTTGCATTTGCATTTGTCTTTCCGATATTCCAGGTTCTTGTTACACGAGGACCCGTCATTGGCGTAGTTCCCACTCCAGTGGTGGCATTATAACTTGCATAGACCTCATCTAATAAGTTGATAGAAAACTCATCAGAGGCGCCAGTATTGTTTGTGATAGTGATGGGATTGTAAGCAGACTTTCCGACAGGGAATGTAAAATTTGAGCCATTATCGATAGACCGCTTCACTTTTCCTGTACCCGATACTTTAATAAATGAGTTCGAACTAGCATTGCTTGAGGTGGTAACCGTAAGATCATTATTGCCGATGTCAATATTGCCAGCGGTAAGATCTAAGGTGTTTACAATTGCATTAGAGCCTAAGGTGAGCGAGCCGCTAGAAGAGCGATTTATTTTAAGCGTACCAATTGTACTAGTTGAAGAACTTGTCTGATCTAAGTATATAGTTCCTACTGCGCCAGTTCCAGTAAATTCAAGCGTGGAACCAGTGCCCCCTTTAAATTGTCCACTTCCAGTTAATGCACCTCTAACTTCAAGCTTTTGGCCATTCAAATTAATTTTAGCACCAGATTGAACTTCCATGTTTAACACAACTTGATCCTGTCCTGTGAGTTTAGGGTACCTGCCATCGGCATGAACAGGGATTACGACACTAGACGTGTGATCAGGAACTCCATTTTTACACCAATTCCCAGGTGTATGATAAACATCAGTGTTTCCGTTCGAAGTCCAAGTGTCATCAGACTTAAGTGCTACAGTTGCAGTAGAGGATAAACTAGTAGCACAAAGGGTTGTTGGTGCTTTAACATTGATTAGAGTTAATGTTTGAGAACTTGTGATACTATTAACCGTAATCGTTCCATTACCCGAACCGTTATCCAGTGTCAAATCAGTATTGGGCCCAGAATTTATTTGGTATGTCAAAATAGCATTGGCAGGACCGCTTAAATTGAATTGTGCATTAACACCAGCACAAATAGGTCCATTGTTGCTTGAAATAGTAACTGGCGAAGGCAAGGGATTTACAGTGATAGTACCAGATGCAGAAGCAGAGCCACAACCACCAGTAGTGGTAACAGTGTAGTTATAAGTTCCTGCAACAGTAGGTGTACCAGAAATTGTTGATGTTCCACTACTGTATAACCCAGTTACTCCACTGGGAAGGCCTCCAAATACGGCGTTTGTTGCGCCTGTGGAAGTATAACTTATAGAGCTGATTGCACTATTCGAACAAATTGATTGCGTACTAGAGCTACCCGCCCCAAGTGTAATGGTTTTAGCCGCAGTAACTATAATAGTTCCTGAAGCACTTACACTACCGCATCCACCACTCAATGGAATACTATAATTAAAAGTTCCTGACTCCGTTGGTGTACCACTGATTGTGATAGTATTGGAGCTCCATAAAGCAGATACGCCTGCAGGAAGATTTGTTGCCGAACCAACTCCTGTGGCACCAGTTGTTGTGTGGGTAATACTAGTAAGAGCAGTATTTATACATAGTGTGGGGGAGGAAGATGCGACACCTGTAGTATTAGCAGCAGTAACGGTAATGGTCCCCGTTTTTGTATAATCGCATCCGCCCACGGTAAGAGTAACAACATAATTATAAGTGCCCGAAACAGATGGAGTACCAGTAATGGTGACCGTACTGCTTGAGTATGAGCCTGAGACTCCAGTTGGCAAGCCTGTAAATCTAGCATTACTTCCTCCACTTGCAGAATAAGTAATGTTTGTGATAGCAGTATTTATACATTTAGTTTGAGCATCAGTATTTGCATCAGAGCTTAATGTAATCGGATTCGAACTACTAGAGCTTACAGCCACAGGTAACAATTGCTGAGTACTGGTCCCACAACCATTTCCAGCAGTAACTGTTACGTTAGAAGTGCCAGTGCTCGATCCGATTGTAGTGGTAATAGAAGTTGTACCATTCCCAGAAATAATAGTCCAACCAGCCGGCACGGCCCAAGTATAAGTACTAGCATTTAAGACACTAGTAATACTGTAAACCTGATTTGTTAAGCTTGTACATTGAGTAGTATCGCCAGCAATAGCCAAAGGAGTTGCTGGGGCGCCTGGATTGACTTGAGTTTGTATAGAATTAGATACTACTGTATTTGTAGTCAAACAACTAGTAGAGTTTGAAACCAACTGAAGAGAGATTATATCGTTATTGACTAATGCTGTAGTTGTGTATGTGTTCGATGTGCCAGAAGTTGGAATTGCCACTCCATTTTTCAACCATTGATAAGCTGGTGAGGCCCCTTCATTATTTAATCCAGAGGAACTAAAAGTTACAGAGTTCCCATCACAGATTGAATTATCCGCATCACTAGAGCTAATTGTAACTGTGGGTGTAACATTTGAGTTTACAGTAACCGTGGCACTTCCCGTCATATCGCCCGCAGCAGCAGAACATTTTGCATCAGAAAGTGAAGTAATGGTATAAGTAGTAGTAGTGGTAGGACTTACTGATAAAGTATAGGGGCTTGATGAAATAGAAATTGGACTAGAGGCGCCTGTATAATTTAACAGCCAGGGGCCTTGACCCGTCAATGTTATAGTGAGAGATGCTGATGAGCCACTACAAATTGAAGTAGTTCCACTAATCTGCCCAGTTGGTGCAGCATCAACCACTACTTGCTTATTGAGCGAAGAAACACAACCATTACTTGCTGTTACCTTTAAGCTAACTACATAGGTTCCAGTAGCAGCATAAGCCTTTGTAGGACTGGTAGTACTAGATTCAGATGAGCCGTCTCCAAAATTCCACAGACTAGATGAGAGAGTAGTCCCCGAAGCTGCTGTGCTTGCATTTGTAAAAGCAAAACTATTTGACAACAAACACTGCTCTTGATTATTAATGGTAAATGAAGGCGTAGGAGCAGCAGTACCAGAAACCGTAATTGCTAATGTTTGATAACTAGAATTGCCACAAGAATTCTCAGCACGAACTTGCAAGGTCCCCGAGGTTGATGAGTTTACAACATTAATTGAATTTATTGTAGATGTTCCTGACCAATCTCCAGGAATAATCCAAGAATAGGATGTAGCGCCAGAAACTGAAGTAATAGAATAGGACTGATTCGTATTACTACAAATAGTGCTATTTCCTGCAATTGCACCAGGTGTTGAAGGAGCTGCATTGATGGTAAGTGTAGCTGCATCAGAAGTTGCATTGGCACAAGTTCCTGAAACAACACAGTGGTACTTATATGAGTTCATTCCTGCTGTAGCACCAGTGATTGTCAAAGTGGCGGTGGTGACCCCGGTATAAACCCCTGCATCTGAAAGATTAGAATAACTAGAACCACCATTGGTACTTACTTTCCACTGATATGTTGGACTTGTTCCGGAAGCTGTAACAGAGAAAGTAGTGTTATTTCCTGAACAAATTGTTGAACTAGATGGCGCGGCAGAAATGGAGATAGGGCTGTTTACTGTTAATGTAGCTTCATTTGATGTTACCGCTGATCCACAGCTTCCCGTAACCGTGCACTTATATTTATACCCGGAATAGCTGCTGGTTACCCCACTTGATAAACGCAATACAGAAGTAGTTGCCCCTGTGTAAATCCCTGTATTGGTAAGATCTGTATAGTTAGTGCCATCTGTACTTACTTTCCATTGATAGGTTAATGAAGCCCCTGCTGCAGTTAACGAAAAAGTAGTGGCATTACCGCTACAGATAGTAACATTGCTTGGTTGTGCACTAATAGCTGTTGTTGCATTGACATCGCCGGTAGCTAGTAAGGTTTGTGATGCAGCATTTGTAGCGGATACAACTACATTTCCCGAATAAGAACCTGTAGAAGCAATACTCTTCATTCTTAAATACACGGTACTTGTTGCAACAGTTCCTCCACTGGGACTGAAGCTGACGCTTCCAGCATAAGAAGAACCAGTTGTAGAAACCTCAAAATTAGAAGGTGCAGTTACAGTAATACTTGAAGTACCAAGATTTGATCCGCTTACAGTAAATGTTTGAGCACTTGATGCAGTATTAAGACAAGTATTGAAATTACTGACGAAATAACTAGTTGTCAGAACAACTTGGAGATTACGCATTCGATTTAATGCGGCATCAGAATTACCCGAATTAAGCTGATCAACAGTACTATTTTCTGTAAAGTTTGACTCATAAGCAGGGTTAGTAACAAAAAAATTTGAGGTCCCGCCAGTAGTTTGTTCAAACACAAATCCCCATGGATCATTACCACTAGTTTTCCGCTTATCAAGTTTTCCTATATAGATGATGTTACTTCCAGACGTGTTTACATAAACAAGCTTCCCATTAATAACACCACTAGTAGACTGAAAAATACCATTAGAACCGGCTATATCACCAATAAATCTAAAATTTGATCCACTAAGCCTAGTGGTAATAGTAGCGTCATTGATAGAAAGTGAAGAAACTGTATAAACATGATTAAAATAAACAGTAGGAAGCTGCGCCTTTACAGTTATTGTTGAAGCAATAACGAAAGCAAAAAGGAAAAAAATAAACCTAATTGATATGTTTATATTGATTTTCAATTAGTTAGATTGGATTAGCAAGCTGATCGAGGATAGACCCCTTATAATTTTATGAAAAGTTACAAATAAGACTACTTTGATAGAAATTTCTTTCACTACAATCAAAAAATAAATAAAAAAAGCCCCAACAGGCGGGGCTATAATAACTTGATTTATAATTAATTACTTTATTAAAAGCTTAATTGTCTGTGTTTTTGTTCTTAAAAAATATAAACCTGAACTAAATTTTACGAGGGGTAATTGAGATCTACCAGCAGGCAGTTTTGATTTCCAAACTAAAGCTCCAGCAGCATTGAGCAACGACACCTCCTGTTCTTCTGATATAAACACAGTTACTACATCCTCGGCGGGGTTAGGATAAACTTGTAAATCTGCGCCGGGTTCATTGAAGACAATGCTGACAATCTTGCTGTAGCTAAACTTATCATCCAGATCGCGCTGAAGAATCCGATAGTAATTGTAATTATTCCCTTTTAAAGGGTTCTGATGAACATAAGAATAATTACGCGTAGTAGTACTGCTACCTGCAGCGGGAATAGTAGATAGAGCGCTCCAGTCTGTTGTATTCAAACTATGTTGTATCACAAAATCTTTGGTGTTTTGCTCAGAAGCAGTGGACCAACGTAAAACAGATTGACCATTTTGCTTTTCAGCAGAGACTGTTTCCCAGGTAACTGGGAGAGAACCTGAGGTGCCAGATATAGTAAAATTACGAGTAGTGCTACACGTGGTACCTCCTGACGTAATGGAATATGTCACAGTACCCGAACCTGAGGCAGTAGCAGTTAATTCTCCACTACTATTTATACTAGCAATTCCAGAGGGACTAGTTATAACGGACCAGGTGCCACCTGAAGTTCCATTTGTTGAAAATGTAGTAGTAGCACCACTCCAAGTAGTTCCCGGGGTCGGACTAATTGTACCAGCAGAGATTACAGTAATTTTAATTGGATCCGAATTAATCGTTACACTGTTTGCCGAACAAGTTGCAAGGCGTTGATACCAAGTCGTTGTTGATAGTGAAGACGGGGAGTAGTCAACATTTGTAGCCAAACTGATATTTGTAAACCCACTAGTTGAAGAAGTAGTAGAAGATTGCCATTGATATGTTATAGTACCCCCTGAACAATTAGAGGCAGCTGTGCCAGTAAGACCAGCTGGGGAACTACCGCTACATATTGTTTGTGCAGAGCTGATTGTACCTGATGAAAAAGTAGTTGTATTACCACTTGCATCAATTGTATAAGGGCAGGTAACTGTCTGGTTTGAAGAGTTTTTATAAAAAAGTTGCCACCTGCCTGCTGGCACAGCATTATCACTGTTTGTGGTACCATAAAAACACATATCATTTGACGACCCATTGTAACCTCCAAACCAAATAGTACTCGCCTGATAAAGAGTTGTGCCAATCTGGTATCGTTGTCCATTTAATAATATTGAATCGATAGTTAAATTATTGGAAGTGCTTGAATTTTGAAAAGTAAATCGGCCAGTTCGAGTGCTTGAGGATGATGGAGGGCTATCACCAGATAAACAAGTTCCGCCTAAACCGTTATTTCTAAAGTTGGAGGTTGTAGCGGTTGGGCAGGTCTGTTGCGAATAAGCAACTTGGAGGGAGAGAAGAAATAAAGATATGAGTAGATTATTTATCAATGCCATATAGAAGCAGGAACAATTTGGTTAAAATTTACAGTTTGACATATGCTATTCAAAATATCAAACTTCACTCCATTTAGAATTACTTACATAAAAATAGAACAAATTCTACTTAACCCATTATAAAGCGAAAAAGCATTAGTATTTTCACTTAACACAGATGCTTATGAAATAGAATTTGATGAAATTGCATATTCATGAATAGGGATCAAAAAAATGAGCTTTTTATAGACTCAAATCTCACAGCAGAAAAAAAATCTCTGGAGCAGGAAGTCTACGACACCCGCTTCAAGCTGAATTTATTGTTGGAGATTACGGATGCGGTGCACTATATCTCGTATCGAACGCAGCCGGGAAAGAGCTTTTATTCTGACCGTTGGGAAAAATTGTTGGGCTTTTCGCCACATGACGTTGCAGATCCATTAGCTGAAAAAAACAAACTAGTGGTAGTGGATTCGTTAGACGCATACGAGGCAGCTTGGGAAAGTTTTCAGCAATCAGGCCATTCTACCATAAAGTACCAACTACAACATCCTAAAACAAATAAACGGATATGGATTGAGGAAGTAGTACATAAAAAGTTTGACGTAGTAGCCAACGACGAAGTATGGGCAGGAACGATTCGAGATATAAGTGGAGTAGAGTTTTACAAAGAATATATCGAGGAAAGTGAGAGACGCTTTAAAAAAATTGCGGACAGTGTGCCCATTATGATTTGGGTGTCGGACGAAAATGATGTGATTGTATACAATAATGAAAAAGCCAGACAGTTTTTTGGACTTAAAGAAGAAGATCAATACTCTGTTGGAGATATGTCAAAATGGGTAACAGAGGAATATCAGGATACTGTGACTAAAGAGTGGGATAGTAAAGTGGCAAACAGAGAGCCAATTGATGTAGAAATGCCCTTAAAAACTGCCACACCCGGAGATTATAAATTTCTTTCCCTACGTGCAATTCCACGTTTTTTAAAGAGTGGAGAATTCATAGGCTATATTGGTGCTACCTACGATTTAACCAACGAGTATAAATACAAGATGCAAGCTGAAACAAGCTTGCAAACCCTACGGGCTAGCGAGGAAAAGTTTAGGACACTTTTTGAAAATTTAGAGCTGGGCGTATTGGAGGTGGATTTAAAAGACAGGATTATTTATACGAACCAAGCATTTAGTAAAATGCTTGGTTACACACACGGGGAAATTCAGGGGAAAATTGCACATGCATTATTTTTAGCAAAGAAGGAGGAAGCAAAAACGTTTGAACAAAATAATGCCCTGCGTGAGAAAGGGAAAGGATCGGTTTATGAATTAACCCTACAACGGAAAGATGGCAAACCTATAACAGTAGTAATCAGTGGTGCTCCTGTTTTTGATTTACAGGGTAATGTGAGAGGATCGGTAGGTATTCATTGGGATGTTACAAAAATTCGGGCGCTAGAGCAATCTATGCGGGAGCAGGAAGTGCGCAAAGAACAGGAGTTGGCAGAAGCGCGCTTACAAGCCGAAGATCAGCAGCGTTACGAAATTGGTCAGGATTTACACGATGGTGTAGGCCAAATGTTGGCCTATATCAATGTGTATATCGAAATGCTGAAATCAAAAGGTACACTTACCAAAAAAGGGCTCAAAAATCTAGAGTCCGCCTTACAAAATACAATACAGCAAGTACGCACTTTATCGCGGCTACTAGCGCCTCCTGAGTTAAAAGATATTGGACTTCGTGAATCAATTAAGGAGTTGATTAATTCCTGTACGGTAATGAAAACGCCAACATTTAGCTTAGAAATTTATACGGCACAGGAAGATTATAATTTGAACTTAAGTAAAAAACGGATGGTGTATCGGATTATACAAGAATTACTCAATAATACATTCAAGCATGCAGAAGCGACACATGTTAATTTGTCTCTTCGGTTTGATAAAAAGAATCTCCAATTAGTTTATCAAGACGATGGTCGAGGGTTCGATCAGCAGTATATCAAAAAGGGAATAGGGCTGGACAGCATCCAATCAAGAATAAAATTTCACCAGGGATCATTAGAAATTAGTAGTGAACTTGGGAAAGGTACCATCACTCGAATCAGTATTCCTATCGGATAAACGTAGAGGCCTACCCTGGCAATTGGTATTTTCCCCAATGAAAAAAGCCATTCATTACTGAATGGCTTTCTCAAAAATGAGTTGAAAAGCTTAGCTCAGGTGCTTACCGAGGTACTTTGCAATTTCAAACATAGACACCTGGCCTTTACCACCAAATACTGCTTTCAGATTAGCATCGGTGTTAACCATACGTCTGTTTTTGTTGTCTTGAAGTTTTTTGGACTTAATGTAGCCCCAAATCTTCTTAACAGCTTCTGTACGAGGAAGCGCCTTAGAACCTACTACAGCAGAAAGTGCCGCGCTAGGAGTCAATGCCTTCATGAAAGCCGCATTAGGCTTACGTGCAGACTTTTTCTTAGCGGGTTTTTTCTTTGCAGCCTTTTTCGCAGGCTTCTTTGCTGCTTTCTTAGCTACCTTTTTCTTGGCGGCTTTTTTAGCAGGCTTCTTTGCAGCTTTTTTAGCTTTCTTCTTAGTTGCCATTTTTCTAAATTTAGAATGTTAATGGGTTAGGAAATATTTCGATATCAAATATAGATTTTTTATCCGCTACCAAAAATTTCATTGAGAAAATTTATTTCCACCTATGTTGATTTCTCTGCTAACCCACAAATCACTTGCTTTGCAGTATGGACCGATCCTGGCTATCCCGCACCACGCTTCTCATAGGAGAAAAGGCAGTTTTGCACCTGAATAATTCCCATGTAATGGTCGTGGGACTAGGAGGCGTAGGATCCTATGCAGCGGAGTTCATTGCCAGAGGCGGCATAGGGAAAATGACCATTATTGACGGCGATACGGTGGATCCTACCAATAGAAATCGGCAATTGCCCGCTTTGGCAACCAACCATGGAGTATCCAAAGCGCTGATCATGAAAGAACGATTGCTAGCTATTAATCCAGAGCTAGAACTCAACGTGGTGCAGGATTTTGTAAATCCGGAGATGGTGCTATCACAATTAGCCAATAAACCAGATTACATCATTGACGCCATAGACAGTATTACGCCAAAACTCACCTTTATCAAAATGGCTATGGAAAGTGGAATTCCCCTGGTAAGCAGCATGGGTGCCGGGGCCAAACTTGATCCTACACGATTACGAGTAGTGGATATTTCCAAAACTTATAATTGCCCTTTTGCCCAGCAAATTCGTAAACAACTTAAAACCCGTTATGGTATACGGAAGGGGCTGAAAGTGGTGTTTTCTCCTGAGGAACCCATTCGGGAAAGTCTGATGTTAACCGATGGACGTAACTACAAAAAATCAGCTTACGGCACTATTTCCTACTTACCCGCCACCTTTGGATCTGTTGCTGCCTCCGTTGTAATACGTGATCTAATTGCAGATGCGGCAACTGACCACTCTCAATAGGACAGGTGAGTAGCCTCACTGGGAATACCTCCCATTGCAGGTAACTTGGATAGCTACGCACAGATGTTATTCAAAAATCGCCAGGAAGCCGCAATGCAATTAGTGATTCTACTAAAGGATTACTATAAGCAAAATGTAGTGGTGCTCGCTATTCCCCGAGGCGGCGTACCCGTAGGATGTATTCTTGCTAAAAAATTACATGCGGAACTTGATTTACTAATGACCAAAAAAATTGGCGCTCCAGGAAATCCCGAATTTGCCATTGGAGCCGTTGGGCCTGATTTTATTTTAATTGAGAACGATGTAGCCGTAGAGCAAACATACTTGCAAGCAGAAACAAAACGAATTCAAGAGCAATTGAAAAGCCGGTATGCCCTTTTCAGAGGAAACAAATCGCCGGTTCCGCTGACAGGTAAAACGGTAATTATTACTGACGATGGTATTGCTACAGGGCGAACTATATTGGCCGCCTTGCCGGCAATTCAAAAAAAACATCCTGCAGAAATTGTAATTGCCACACCCGTTTGTTCGCTTCAGGCTAGAGCCCGTCTTGAACCATTAGTTGATCAATTGATCAGCTGTGCAGATCCGGATCCTTTTATTGGAGTAGGACGTTTTTACAACAACTTTGAGGAGATAACCGATTTACAGGTGCTCTCCTTATTACAATCATTGAAAGAAAATACACCCCATGCCCCAAAAAACTGAATCACTCGCCTTTTACATGATTAATGGCATTACACTCTACCGCATCATTACCGCACCGCTGCTGGTTGTTTTACTTTTTAAGGGCGAACACGAACTGTTCAAATGGTTATTAGGAGTAAGTTTCTTTACCGATTTAATTGATGGAGTTTTAGCAAGAACATTTAAAGTAACCAGCATCCTTGGAGCCCGACTTGATTCGATAGGAGACGATCTCACTGTATTAGTAGCAATGCTGGGACTTGGATTTTTAAAACCCCAATTTTTCATTGAGGAATGGGCTTTTCTTGTACCGCTAGGTTTGCTGTTTGTATTACAAACGGGATTTGCCCTTTATCGCTACGGTAAAATCACCAGTTTTCATACCTACCTGGCTAAACTGGCAGCGCTGGCACAAGGAATTTTCTTACTCGCTTTCTTTTTCTTTGAAACCATTAACTATCCCTTGTTTTATGGGGCAGCTTTTATCACTATGGCAGAATTAATGGAGGAAATTATTATAGTTTGGCTACTCCCTCAATGGAAATCCAATGTCAGGGGCCTTTGGTGGGTACTGCAGAAAAAGCAATAACACGTTTACTGTCTAAATCCTCCACAATCAATTTTCCATACTCTTTTCCCATGACAGCAGCAGTCGGTGGATCAAAACTTTGGCTCTGTGAAGAATAAAGAAGTTCGCCACTAGATAAGTCGTAAAGGTTAGACTCCCAGAAATACTTAGTGTCTGTTACATAATACCCCGGAGAGTAGATACGTCCGTAAATGGCACGCGAGTAGCCCCAAAAACGATTGTAATAAAGACCATATGGCGTGTAATTCATATGCCCGGGCACATAATAGCGTTCCTTTGTTTTATCCAACAACACAATAGTTAGTACGGCATCTACCCCTTTGCTTTTTAGCTTTTCAATAGCTTGTTGTTCGTTTAATTGGTCAAACTCTTTCGGTCCATACAATTCACAAGCGCACTCGGCCCATTGACCCCGATTCCGTAGTGCAGAAGTCAGGTATTGCTCCATCTCCTCGCGTATAGTCCGATCAGCATCTCTAACTAATCCCAATACCACTACTTTTTTAAAAGAAAGAGTAGCCCTATCGGGCGAACGCCAAGAGCTGGTGATTTTCGAAGAAGAACTGCAGGCCCACAGCAGTAATAGAAAGGGTAAGAAAAAAGAATATGAATAAAGTCGCATAGTAGCTCAAAGTAGGGAGCTACAACGCGAATGAGAATGAGACTAGTCAATAGAAGAAAAAAAGAAATCAGCTTCCCAATAAAGATTCGTGATAATTAGGCCCGTTTGGAAGCAGGACTGCACTGTTTGCAAATTCCTTTTACCAGCACATCAATCTCCTGAGATTGATACCCTTTTGGCAGATTAAGATCAGGTGTTACAATATCGTCGAGACAAAAAGTTTGCTTGCAACGACCGCAGATAAAGTGAATATGCTGGTGGTGATGATGTCCCGGACCACATTCGTCCTGACAAAGTGCATAACGAACTGCATTGTCTGCACTGGGAATAGCATGAATAATTCCCTTATCTAAAAAAGTTTGAAGGGTGCGGTAGATAGTAACTCGATCAAAGGTGGCACCTGCTTTTTTCTCGATGTCCCCATGAGAGAGCGCACCCTTTTGCTGCATAAAGAGTTGGAGAATCTTTTTACGACTATCCGTAACACTCAGCCCCTTTCGTTTTAAAGGATCCTGAACAGAGAGCGTAGATTCTATTTGCTTACGAACCGCCATTACTTAAAATTAGGATCGTCTTTCAATAATTTACGCACCTCATTGACTAATTCTTTTACCTCACGATCATCCAGGCCGTCATAAATTTTTCTAACATCCCCATTTCGATCAACCAAGGCCCAAAACTGTGTATGTAAAAAATCGTCCTCGATCGATTTTACATTGTTAGCGGGGTCATCAATAGTATAGCTGAGGCGAGCCATATTGTACAAGCTATCCTTTGATCCCGTCAAAAAAATCCATTTTCGGGTATCAATCCCCAATGAGTCTGTATACTTTTTTAATTGCTGTACCGAATCCGTTTCTGGATCACAGGTATGCGACAACAATAAAAAATCAGGTTCGTCCTTTAATTGATCATACACGGTTTTCAGGTTGTAGTTCATCCGTGGACAAATTCCTTTGCAGGTAGTAAAAAAGTAGGCGGCTACAAACACTTTCCCCTTTACGTTTTCCTGTGTAAAGGGTTGCCCATCCTGTGTGATAAATTGGAAAGGACGGATATAACTCACGGGTGGAACTCCTCTTTTTGTAAAACCGGGGATACTAACCGCCAGCACGGCATAAAAGCCCAACGCAAGACAAACAAAAAACGCCGTATAAAACCACCCTTTTTTGGACATAGTAACAATTGTGGTGCAAAAGTACGAACTCATTTTTGCAACCTTGTTGCTTTTTTGTAAATTTGCAAAGCATGAAACTCCGAATCAACTGGGATGCCTTGGGGATCAGCGCTTCTATAGCCTGTGCCATACACTGTGCCCTACTACCCCTTTTTCTGACCAGCCTCCCGCTTTTTGGAATCAACATTATTCATAATCTGGTTTTTGAAATCGGAATGATAGTGCTGGCCTTTGTAATTGGGAGCTACTCTTTGTACCATGGCTACAAAAAACATCATCACCGGCTGCAGCCTTGGTTACTATTTAGCGCAGGGATTGCTCTATTGGCTTTAAAACAGGTATTTCTGACCGTTCAATTTTGGTTGTTGATTCCTGCGGTAATACTCATTATCGGAGCGCATATTCAAAATCATCGCTCCTGCCGCGTGCACAATCACGCACACCACGACGATTGCGATCACTGAGAAAAACTGCCGTAAGGGTGTTATCTTAGGGTATGCGTATCCTACTTCTTATACTGATCTGTATTCTCTGTAGCTCCACCGGGTTTACTCAAGACAAAAATGCCCGTGCTATTCTCAAATTACTCGATACCCAAACAGCCGCTTGGAATAAGGGAGATCTTCAAGGGTTCATGAAAGGCTATTGGGAAAATGACTCTTTACGCTTCATTGGGAAATCCGGTATCACCTATGGCTGGAACAATACCCTAGCCAATTACAAGCGTGGTTATCCAGACACCGCCGCCATGGGTAAACTGCAATTCACCATACTAGTTGTAAAAAAATTATCACCCCGCTATTATGAGGTAGTCGGAAAATGGTATTTGAAAAGAAGTATCGGTGATGCAAGTGGTCACTATACTTTACTACTTCGAAAAATCAATGGGAGCTGGGTAATTGTATCTGATCACAGCAGTTAAATGCAAAAATTACTTGTGGTGTTTTTTCCAGGCGTTTCTCAAGTAACGTATCAAGGCTACAAAGGATAAGACCAAGAGCAAATAATACAAGACCGTTACCCAAATTGGGAATTCCCCCGGTATAGCCAGTCCTGCATATAATCCAATGGTGGAAGCCGTCAGCATCCAAAATAATGTGATGGCTATGGCATTAATAATGCGAATAAAAAAAGCACTCACCTCGGGATCCCAGCCTTGCTCCTGTTCCATTTGAATCAGATTAAGATTTTACAATGCGAAGGCGGGCGTAATTGAGCATAATTTTTTTCTCTCCGTTATTTTCAAAACGAACCGTGGCAATCGGGTTATGAGCCGAACCCTCCACTTTAATTACCTCCCCATAGCCAAACTTCATGTGTTCTACCCGTTGGCCCGCTTCCAGTTCTGTCATATCACTGGGGGCGAACCCGGGACTTGGTACATGTTCAACAACCTTATTGACAGAAGGTTTAGGAGCTAGGTAAGAAGGTTTTTCAGACGAACTACTACCTGTAGTGCGCTCGGGATTATTTTCACGTGTTCGTCCAGGACTATATCCACCCCAATTGGGTTGCGAAGGTCTACTAGGAATTGTTTTTGTTCCTGCGAAACTTCTGTCGAGCGAAGCAGCAGGCAATTCTTCTAAAAAACGACTGGGTTCATTCTGTACCAATTGACCAAATCGATAACGCGTATTGGCATAAGTGATCCAAAGTTTCTGTTTGGCCCGAGTAATCACCACATAAAACAATCTGCGTTCCTCCTCTAATTCTTCCCGCGTATTAATAGCCATGGCATTGGGAAATAACAACTCCTCCAGCCCGGCCGCAAACACACAGGAAAACTCAAGACCTTTTGCAGCGTGTATCGTCATTAACTTAACTGTATCCGCATCCACATCCTTTTCATCGGCGTCTGTTAGCAAGGTGATTTGTTGGAGATAAGCACCCAGACTTTTATCCACTAGTTCGCCGTCCTCGTTGTCTGGACTCTCCGTCCACTCCTTGATTGAGTTGAGTAATTCCTGAATATTCTCGTAACGTTGAATTCCCTCAGTGCTTTTATCGTTGAATAATTCCTTGACCAAACCAGTTTGCTTGCCTACGTAAAACGCCACATCATATGCATTACTTTTTTCAAGCATGCTGGCAAAACTTTTGATCATGGTCACAAAATCTTCAAGCACTGTTAACGTACCGGCTCTAAATCCATACTCACGCGCCTGTTGTAGAATTTCCCAGGTAGAACAATCCTTTTCATTGGAGAGCAGCAATAATTTATCGAGCGAAGTTTTTCCAATACCACGGGTGGGATAATTAATAATTCGTTTGAGCGCTTCTTCATCACGCGGATTAACAATCAAACGCAAATACGCCACCATATCCTTGATCTCCTTGCGCTGATAGAAACTAATGCCCCCATAGATCGTATAAGGAATAGCCATACGGCGAAGCGATTCCTCAAAGGCACGGCTCTGCGCATTAGTCCGATATAGAATAGCAAATTCCTTGTTAGCGTAATGATGTCGTAGTTTTTGTTCTTGGATGGAATCGGCTATAAATTTTCCTTCGTCGTTATCCGTGAGGGTGCGAACTAATTTAATTTTCTCCCCTTCTGCATTCTCCGTAAACAATACTTTTTCAATCTGCCCTTTATTATGACTGATCACCTCATTGGCCACATCTAATATGCTACGGGTAGAACGATAGTTCTGTTCCAGCTTGACCACTTTTACATTATCATAATCTTTTTGAAACTGTAAAATGTTCTGAATGGTAGCACCACGGAAACTATAAATACTCTGTGCATCGTCTCCTACCACACAAACATTTTCGTGGAGTGCCCCCAACAATTTTATGATCTCATACTGAGCCGGATTGGTATCCTGATACTCATCGATTAGGATATATTTAAACTTATGTTGATAGCGAGATAAACACTCGGGAATGGTGCGGAGCAGTTCGTAAAACTTAAGTAAGAGGTCGTCAAAATCCATAGCGCCATTTCGAAAACAACGCTTGACATAATTTTCATAAATCTGTCCAATGGCAGGACGGTTAGCTCGAATATCTTCCTGCTGAATGGCATAATCCGTTTTATACTCCGCCGGCCCAATCAATGCATTCTTAGCTGAAGAAATTCTATTGTAGACCACATTGGGTTTGTAGTGCTTGTCATCCAGATTCAAATCATTGATCACTGCCTTGAGTACACTCTTGGCATCGTCAGTATCATAAATAGTAAAATGTTTGGGATAACCGATTTTATCCGCTTCAAATCGAAGGATGCGCGCAAATACTGAGTGAAAAGTGCCAATATAAAGATTGCGCGCTTCGCCATTCCCCAAAATTCTTTCTACACGCTCTTTCATTTCACGCGCGGCCTTATTTGTAAAGGTGAGCGCCAGAATATTAAAGGCATCTATCTGATGCGCTGCCATCAAATGCGTAATTCTTGTAGTGAGGACTTTGGTTTTACCACTACCCGCACCCGCCACAATCATGAGGGGACCATCCTTATGCAACACCGCTTCGCGCTGTCTTTCATTCAAACCTTGGAGATATTCCTGCATGCGCGCAAGTTAAAGGGAAAAAGGACCGGGCGTGGAGTTGTGGAATAATTTAGCGATGCTTACTGGCCAGGTACTTTTCACGAATCACCTCACCCATGGATGTTCCGCTAAGTTTAGCCTCCAGCCAGGAGATTACATCCAAGTAGGCAAAGGCCCGGGTTTGAAATCGATTTTTTTCCAGGTGTTTGATCTGATCCAATAAATCCTTGAAAGCAGCACCCAGTTCCCGCGGACGGAGCGTTATGGAGCGGCGTAGGTAATTCAACATAGCTTCCTCCACCGCCGTAAAGTTTTTTAAGCGGGACATAAATCGATAGACGGACTTGGTCAGTGACTCCATTAGCATATCATTGCCTAATTCGTAATGCGCAATCAAGTGTAATAGCCGTGCATAACATTGTAAATCGTATCGGAGTGAAGTGTTGCTGTTAATGATGGGTTGGAGATGATCAATACAACGTCCAAAATCCCCGCTTCCGAAATAAAGCATGGCAAACTTATAGTTCAGCACCATCTCGTGATGTGTATCCAAGAATAGAACATTTTTTGTCAATTCCTTTTTCATAGCAGGAATCATCCTTACGCCATCTGCAAAACTTCCCAGTATAAAATGCTGGTTAATGCGCGCGGTACTTAAGTAAATAAAACATTGAACTCTGAAGTTGTCGTTCTCCCGTATCCGACTCAATTTGGAAACTGATTCAAAGAAGCTAAGCGTTTCTTTAAATTTTTTGTGATTGCGTAAATCAAAATGTGCATTCAATAGTTGATGAATCCCTTTGATATAATGTCCGGTTTCAACCCGGATCATTTCCGGATTGCTCCGAAATAAATTCACCCATTTTTGAGAATAGCGGTAGTACTGTAAAAAATCCTGACGGATAAAGGCATACCAGGTAATACTTTGAAAATAATACAACTGCTCGTAAAATCCTTCAAGTGTATGAACGTCGGCAGGTAAACTCTCTTTCAAAAAAGCACGAATATCTTTTTCGTCCGCCTCATTACGCGCATGGCCATGCTCCACATACCAGGCAAAAAGCTTCAGCGAAAGATTTGATAAACGCCCTACTCTGTCAATATGCAGATTCACTTCATTGACCTCCTCTGCTAATGCGTGGGCTCGGTGCTGTATGTTTCGCGTAATATGTAAACTCTCAATTCGTTTTTCCAATGCTAAGAGCTGTGGCAGGATGTTGTTTTTTCGGTTCGTTCTTGCCATTTCCTTAGCTCTTTCAATCAAACGAAGACTTTGCAGAAACAATCCTTTCTTATAAAGAATATGCGCATTATCATAAAACTCACTCAATTGCAAATCGATACTGTCTGTACTTTTTAATAAGCGTAAGCTGGAAAGAATTTCTTTATAGAGATGGTTTTTTAAGTTAGAGAGTTGCGGTTTCGTAAACCCTGATAATTTTTTCAGCAAGGCCTTATCGTCGTATTCAGTAAGCTTGTCAATAGCATCAAATAAACGGACCACTTTGAGATCCGCTTTGCCGGAACTGCGTTTGATATAGAGCTTAAAATGCCTTTTTTCCGCCTTTTCAAGCGACTTGATCAATTGAAATAATATGTCAGTTCCGCGGTTGGACATCATAAGTTGGTTATGCTAAAATCCTTGTGGGACAAGGGTTTTAGCCGGTTAGCCCCCCGTTAGCCATGCGATAAAACCCGATTAGTTGATTTGACAAGCCTTTCCTCTAGGGCTAGTTTTGTATCTGTTCTTATCAATCGATTTATCGCTTTCGCTCCGGCGCAAGATTTTCATATGGCAAGCAATCGTTAGAGGTCAGTCCGTTTCTACGGAAGGGCCTTTTTTGTTTCACAAAGTTACTAAATGATCTCTCCGCGGCTTGCCCTACCTTCACGATAAATTTTTTTACATGGCCGTCCGCATTCTTATTACCGGTGGCACTTTCGATAAAGAGTACAACGAGCTCACCGGACAATTATTTTTCAAGGACACCCATATGCATGACCTGTTGGAGATGGGTCGCAGCAAAGTCCCCGTTGAAATCCGCACCCTGATGATGATAGATAGCCTCGAAATGACCGACGAAGATCGCGAGTTGATTGTTCATCAGTGTAACAGTTGTGAAGAAGAACAAATAGTTATTACACATGGCACCGATACCATGGCAGAAACGGCCCGCTTACTAGCAGAGAAAGTAAAGGGAAAAACGATTGTGCTGACTGGTGCGATGATTCCGATTAAATTCGGTAGCTCAGATGGTTTATTCAATTTAGGAAGTGCCCTTGCCTTTGCACAAACACTTCCCGCCGGAACCTATGTAGCGATGAATGGAAGATGGTTTTACGGCAATAATGTTCGTAAGAATAAACAAACAGGACTCTTCGAGGAGATCAAGTAATTTCTATTGGTAAATCTTTGACTTAAGAACGGTACGTTCAGCCTCTGGAATATTGGAGAAAAGCGAAAGCGCTGTTCCATTGGATGTAGATTCAATTTCCAACGTACTTACAGAAATAATGTAGTTGCGCCATGCTGTTTTATTCCCCGTAGTATATAACCGATTGTCGTTAGGCATACTTACACAAAGCACGGTTGCATTACGATCTAACCTACTGATATCACTGTTGCCTTTAGGAATAACAACTACTACTTTCCAGACTTTAGAAGGCACACGAACTTTCCCATTATCAATTACAGAGAACTGTCCATTACTTCCTACTCCACCTGCATTGCCATAATTACCCATGTAAATCCAGGCTTCATTGGAAGCGCCCACCATATTAGCACGAATATGATCCTCTAAACCAGCCCAAGGACCTTGATTGAGCGTAGGAGCTTGCGGAATCATATTGGTCATATAAAAAGTAGAAGAGTTAGCCGCAATGGTAGACGTACGATCAGCCGAGGGACAATTATGACCGCGATCAAAACCAGAACCAGAGTAACTAGTACTTACCACTCGATACCACGCGCTTGGTAACGTATTATCTGAACGAAAATCATCTTGACGAGGAGCAGATCCTAGATCCTCATTTTGCAAATGCCAGGCCACCCAATTAGGAGTTCCCATAGCACTGTTGTAACTGATTTTATAATAGCCGTAATCCTTTAAATAATTGGTCGTGTAAGTGGCATTAGTTTGCGCATTAGTTGGATTTCCCGGAAGAATATGATCGTTGTCGGTTAATGTCGGAACCGGTGGATTGGTGTTGCCATTATCCGGAACATCCTTTTTACAGGCCGTCAAAAAAACAAGAGAAAAAAACAGAGAAAGCAGGAGATTTTTCCGCATTTTGAGGGGGTTGGGAGCTCAAAAGTACGGGAAAAGAACGTTTGGATTTATGTGCTTACCCCTTTGAATTACGAGGTTGCTTTCTCTTTATGCTGCGCGGTGAAGTATAGCTTTCTTTATTTTCTTCAACCAACGATAATTCCCTTTCAATAGCCTGTTGCACTAACTGGTTCAACGATATATTTTTTTGAAGAGCAACAATCGCTGCCCGCTGATGAATATCCGGTTTAATTCGAATATTGAATGAGCCCATCAAACTCTTCTGAACAGGATTCCCCCTCTTTTTACAAAACAAAATATAGTCCTCTACTGCTTTTTGAAAATCCTGCTTAAGCTCTTTAACCGTGGCCCCCTCGAATGAAACTAAATCATGCACACCTTCTACTTTTCCATAAAAAACCTCGTCAGCAGCACTAAAGTTGACTGACCCGTAAAATCCTTTATAGGATAGTAAGTTGTTGTTCATAATAATTTTTGGTTAAGAAGAGAATCTAAAATTTGCTTTACCTGATATTTCTTTAGAATATTACCCGGATGAGGTCGATGTAGCTTTATAATGTGGTTTAGTTTGTTATTATAGAAAGTAACCCGTGAGCCCCCAGTCTGACCACCATGCTCCTCAATATATCCCAACCCATTTAAGAGTGTTCTAAGTTCTTTAAAACTAAAGTCAGAGGGTTTTCTTCTTATTCGATTTTTGAGTTTTTCATGGATCGACATTTTGCAACTGTAATTTAGTTGCAATTTAATTGCCCACAAATTTTAATTCCAGTGGAAATCAACCAAGAGGGAGGACTTATTAAGGGTAGTTGATGTTGTTTAGGACTTGCCTAGATGATTTTTGACACCTATATTTGCAATCCGCTCTGAAAATGAGACTGGATGGTGCGGTAGCTCAGTCGGTAGAGCAAAGGACTGAAAATCCTTGTGTCGGCGGTTCGATCCCGCCCCACACCACTTAAAAGCCTGAATATCAATGAATTACGTTGATTTTCAGGCTTTTTTATATGTTGAAAAATGCATATAAATGCATAAAAATGCACCTTGTTGGCGACAATTTGGCGACATTTTTAGTATAGCCAAGTTGTAGGTGCTAATAATCAGCGGGTTAATTGAGGAGGTTCGATTCGGAGATAAATCAATTAGTATGAGGTCATTCCAACATTAAAAAGCTTCTTATAATCGTTATAATTACAAGAAGCTTTCATCATTATTAGATACCTACTGTGCTACTGGCTTCCTTGCTGCCAATTGTTCAGATTTCAAGTTTATTTTTTGAATTTATTAGCAGCAGTTATTTCATTCATCAATGGGGTTGGGTCGAATACGAATCTTGCAGAAATTATTTTATTGCCTTTCCATCGAAAGATAATATTTCCAGAATTTACAATTTTGCTATGTGTGGTTTTACCAATTCCATTCCAGGTATACCAAACCGATGTATAAATATTACCAGCTTTGAGGGTATTGGTTTCGTGTTTTTCATCTTTTATTAATGAATCTGTTTTCACGAAGTAAAAATTTTTGTCCCATGCGATGCTGTCAAAATACAAATGATGTGATTGCGCAAGTTCTTTCCATTCTTTTTTAGTCATAGGTACGGTCGAATTAAAATACACTTTTGCAGAATCAGAGACCATTTCATCAAATTTAGAAAAATCATTTTTTGCATAATCATCATTGATTGATTTGATTACACTGGAATAATTGTCATCAATTCTGGATACAGTTGTGACTGTTTCATCAAATTGAGGTTTTGTTTTGTTGCTACAGGCGAAAAATATTGCAGATATTGCTAATAATAGTAAGAACTTTTTCATTGCTTTTGATTTTGACAATAATAAATGAAGGGGTCTATTTTAACCTACATTAAGGTAATGTATATAATTCGATATTCACCTTATAACAGATTAAACTTTTACTACAGGCATAAATTGGGTGAAAATCAAAAGCATTAATTGGCATTAAAAGCGATTCCCCAATTACATACATTAATTTCACCCTTATCGACAATTTAGCGACAACAGCTCTTTTTAATACGTAATTAATTGATATTCAACAGATAGTGAGAAAAAGTTCGATTCGGAGATAAAATGTTTCTAAGCGAAAAAACTCTTCATAGCAACTGCTCAAATACAAAAAACGAATTAGTGGTTAGAAATAAAACTCCATCCATCCCTGAAAACTGGCTGAAGTAGTTGATTAGCCTCATTATCATCTTTGAATAGCTCGTCTTCAGGATTCCACTTTAATGGTCTTCGTAAAGCATAAGCAACGTTGGAGATTAAAGCAATGGTACTTGTGCGATGACCAATTTCGACATCACAGATAGGCTTATTTCCTGTTTTAATACATTCCAGCCAATTAAGATAATGATCGTTTGAGTTGTATAATCTCACTTCGCTAGATTGGATAGTAGCAGTCACCAAATTAGCAGGGTCACTATCCAAAAAAGAACGACTAATGTCTAATTTGCCGTTCTCCCCGATAAATCGAACGGCAAACCCCCTTCCAAAATCTTCGTGACGCATTTCTATCCCGTTAGAATAAATATATTGTAGGCCTTTTGTTGCGTTACCTGGTGGCGGAATTAACTGCTCTGGACCCGTGTCATCCATACCTAAAGCCCATTGGACAATATCAAACATATGTGCTCCCCAATCTGCGATAATACCTCCTCCATATTCTTTATAATTTCGCCACCTTGGAAATATATCTTCTTCAACAGGGGGAGATAAAATTGCATTAAAGTCATGAAAAGGGGCTGGTCCTACCCATTGGTCCCAATTAATTCCAGGACGTATTGGCTGTGCTGGTAAATTACAAGCCCAAGGTGAATCGCCTACTGATACAAGAACCTCACGAATTTTTCCGAGATATCCATTTCGCACTAATTCACAGGCATGTCTAAAATTTCGCCAAGACCGCTGCATGCTACCTGTTTGAAAAATGATATTATTACTTTGTGCAGCATTTACCATGGCCCTTCCCTCAATTACACTATGTGACAAAGGCTTTTCACAAAAAACATGTTTACCAGCATTAGCCGAATCAATAGCCATTTTGGCGTGCCAGTGATCAGGAGTAGCAATCACAACCGCATCGATATCCTTTCTAGCAATAATTTCCCGGTAATCATCGTAGGGAGTAAAGCCTTTGTGTTCTATGCTTTTTTCCCCGTCGCGAACCTCGGTATAATACTTATTAGCAAGTGTTTGGAAATAAATTAATTTATTAATATCAACATCAGCACCAGCTATGATATTGGCTTTATTTGTAAATGATTTCAATAATCCCCGTGCTTGCTTACCAGTTCCGAGAAATCCCAAATTAATCCTATCACTCGGGGGTGTGTACCCCTTACCTCCTAGTACAAATCTTGGAATAATAAAGAAACCAATAGACGTAGAAATTGTTTGCTTCAAAAATGCCCTTCGTTCACTATTCGTTTTCATAATTAAATAATATGATTTTTTTGCAGCCACATTTTCATAGCATTGACCCAACTATCAGGGCTTGTCTTATTTACCAACCCAAAACCATGACCTCCGGTCTCATACTGAAAGAGTTCTACTTCTACACCATACGACTTAAGAGCATGTTGATAAATTAAAGAATTTTCGATAGAAACTGATTTATCATCCCTAGCGTGCATTAAGAAAGCAATTGGAGAACTAGAGTTTACATGAAGTTCATTGGAGAAATATTTTAATATAGTTTCAGACGAATCACTTCCTAATAGATTTTTTCTTGACCCAATATGAGCATATTTCGTAAAAGAGATAACAGGATATGCTAAAATTTGAAAATCCGGTCTTAAAGATATGTTTCGTCTTTTTTTGATTTTTACATCATCATAATGAACAGCTAAAGTACTTGCAAGATGTCCGCCAGCAGAAAATCCCACTACTCCAACTTTATTAATATTAATTTTCCATTTTTTTGCATTTTTCCGAGCTAAGTATATTGCTTGCTGTACATCCTGTAATGGAGCATATTTTTTATCAATTTGATTCTTATCAGATGGTATCCGATATTTAACAACTAATGCATGAATACCAATACTATTAAAATATTTTGCCACATCTATACCTTCATGCTCAGCAGCAAGAATCCGATATCCTCCCCCTGGACAAATTATAACACAGGGCTTGGGTGATTCATTACCTGCGCTATAAAAAATATAACCAGGAATAGAAATATTAGAAATTCTTAAAATACCATCTCGAGTATTCACTTCATCATTTGCAGAAACGATATAATTTGGAATTCTATTATAAAGGGGCCTATATTGTGCCGAAACCAATTGCAAAAAAAATATAAATGAAATGCAGGAAATAATTTTTTTCATTTTCATTTGTTTTCACTCACTAATACTAAAGCTTGAGGGTAACACTTTTGCCTAAATATTCTTGCTGTGGTAAATCAATAATAAAGAGGGAGGAATTAGTTTTAGTATCAGACCAACATTTTATCCCTTTCACATTATATATACCAGAAATCCTAAGCGATATAGAATTTAAAGTTCTGGATGGATCAGCAACGGTAATTTCATTTATACGATCATTCTTGATTTTTAACTGAATCATTCCTTGACTATACAGTTTAATCTTTTTTCTGGGGGAAATTTCAATTTCGCCAGATCGATAAAAGGCAAGCTGTGCAATCCCAAGTTTTGTATGTAAGACACCTTGTAAATCAGATGTATTCGATAAGACAAGTATACCGCGATTAGTAGCACTACTTTCATTCAGTTGGTGCTCTGAAATAGCGGGTACAACTATATACTGATATGATGGAAACGTATCAACCAAACGTTTACCATGAATATCACGATTATTAATTTTATTGCCATGATCAAAATAAAGTTTAAAGACATCAGTATTGACTAACTCTTTACTAATATTTTTTTGATCGGTAATATCTGACCATCTACCTGTTTCATTTTGATTAGATACTGTAACAGTTGTTGGCGAGGGAAATAAGTAACCAACGTTATCATGAAATACCCATTTTATATTTTCAAGCGTACGACTTCCTTTTCCCAAGGTTACTTTTTGACCATTCTGTAAAACTGAAACAGCAGATCTAAGTAATGCCTGATTAATTGTTGTTACAACAGGCAATTGCTTGCTAGGATTTATCCCTGCGCCGAGGCAAACATATTCATCATCAAAAAAGAACCATGATTTTTTTGCCTCAAGAAAGTCATGAGGACTTTTGAAATCAAATGCAACTGCACCATATAAACCATCAGTTACTGCGCCTACAAAATTGGTTAATCCCGGCTTTTGAATTTCATCGGGACTTGGCAATACTGGTTTTTGAGTAATAGTAGTACCTGAAATTTTTTGCCAGTCATATACTGGCCAAATATTGAAATACTCATCCCCCTTTAGTAATAAATAATTTGTACCATCACCGCGGTGATGCGTAGGCTTCCCTGGACCATTATAAGGTTGTTCCATGTTTTGATTGCGTGTTGAAAACATACGCACGCTAGTATAAAATGAAGGACGTTGAAAAACAAAATGCTCGGTTTGCCAAAAAAACTTTGCAAAAGAAGATGGTGTGATTGGTTGGCCTTTTCTTAATTTAATTATATCCTCAAGCTCCTTACGACGATAATCAGTGCTTACAAAAAGTCGTTCGATCTCTAAAGTACCCTTTGGCCTAAAAGCATCTCTTTTAATAGTGATATCTCTATTTTTAACTCCTACATCCTCAAAAGCTCCATAAACTAATTGCTTAAAAATGCCATCAAGATAATAATCAACTAGTAAGTTGATTTTCTCTTTTGAAAACTGGAATTTTGTGCCAGATACATAATAAGACCATTCTCCAAAGGTATTTGCAAATTTTCCATAACCATAAGAATCTGTATTATTAACACGATCAATACGATGATGAAAACTAAAATCGTGTTGTACCCCCCTTTCACCCGTAGAGAACTTCATTTCATCCTCAATTATTTTGACTATTTTGCTAAACTCTTCATGATCGCCCAAAAACAAGAAATTTTTAGCTAAAATCCCTGCAATTACAATACGATCGCCGCTGGGTCTTGCTCCTGATGCACTCATGTTTGCTCTCCCTATCATTGGCTGTGCTTTATGAACAAGTTCAGCCGGAAGCTCGTTACCGATTGCCAACATCAAATTCATAAGGTTGGTAGGGGTGGTTATTTGATTATCATGCCAGTTATCTCCTACATAATCATTTTCAACCCAATATTTTAATCCTAATATTATACAGTCTCTTAAACGCTGACTTTTATAAAAGGATGAGGTAGGAATAGAATAAGCTTTTGCGATATATGCTAAATTGTTTGTATGCCTACCTTGTGGAAAACTTGCTGTTCGACTTAAATCGGCATAATTAATGTCATCAAAACTTCCGTCTGGCTTCATTTTTGATAAGAGGACTTCGACTCTGCTATCTTCCGTTTTTTCCCTGAATAAATCTTCAATCACTCGTTTTTTAATTACACTCAAATCATCAGTTTGGGAGAAAATAATTAAACTTTTAAAAAAGGTAAAAGCAATAAGCAGTATTATATGTTTCATGGTACTAATTATAGTAAAAATGATGTTGATAAGCTATTTAAATTTACTTATTTTAATAATCATTTACTGAAAATTTATATACAGTTGAGGAATTGTACTTTTCGCCAGGATATAAAATTGAGTTAGGGAAATTATTATTATTTGGGCTATCAGGATAAGACTGCGTTTCTAAACAAAATCCAGCATGTTGAACAAACTTTCTAGCCCCTTGATTGGAGGAAAGCGTTCCATTTAAAAAGTTTCCTGAATAAAAATGTACTGCAGGTTGATCTGTATAAACTAGTAAACTTCTGCCACTTTGAAATTCAAACACTTCTGCAGCTAAATATAATTGATTATGTGTAAGCAAATTAGAGTTAAGCACCCAACTATGATCAAAGCCCATGGGTAGAGACTGAATATCTCTGCCAATTCGCTTTTGCTGCCTAAAATCAAATGGAGTATTTGCCACATTAAGAATTTTACCAGTTGGCAATAACATTGAGCCAGTCTCTACATATTGAGTTCCATAAATCTTTAAAATATGATTTAAAATTGTGGTATCAGTTCCTCCAGATAGATTAAAATATGGATGACTGGTTAAACTTACTGGCGTAGGCTTATTAGTTGTAGCCAGGTAGTCAATCACGAGGCAGTTATCGTCAGTTAAAGTATAAGATACTCGAACTACTAATTCACCGGGGAATCCTTCATCTGTATCACAACTAGTATAGTGCAGCATTATTCCTGAATTATCGGCAAGTGGAATAATATCCCAAATTACCTTATCAAAGCCAATAAAGCCGCCGTGTAACGTATTACCATTATCATTTTTCCCGAGTCGATAAATTTGATTATCAAGTCGAAAAGAAGCATCTTTTATTCTGTTTGAATACCGACCTATCAGTGAACCAAAATATGGATTGACTGGGTTAAGGTAGTCAGCAAGGCTGTCAAACCTTAAGATTATATTCTCAAGCTTACCGCGCTTATTAATAACAGATATATCAGTTAGCGCACCACCATAATTAATAGCACTAACGGACATACCCGATTTATTAAAAAAAGTATATTCGAAAACTTCTTTTTGATCAATAAAACCAAAGCTTCTTTTTTGGATAGCGTTTCTCAATTATTTACTGATTACTTTTTCAGATAAGCATGGAGTAGACCCAAGTTGCAAGCTTCGATTTGAAGGCAGAGATCCGCCAACATATATTTTATATTCGCCTTTTACAAATACACTTTTGCCAATTGAATTAACAATCTTGAATGCTGCTGGAGATAACTTGAATTTGACTTCCTTAGTTACACCAGCTGGAATAAATATTCGCTTAAATTCTTTTAAAGAATATTGGGGAACCTCCTCATCGACAATAGGGGCAGATATATACAATTGTATTACTTCATCTGCATCAATTTTTCCTTTATTTGAAACAGTAAAATTAATTTCAACATCTTGGAGCGTATCTAGAATTGGGCTGCTAATACTTATATTATTATACAGAAACGTGGTATAACTTAATCCGAATCCAAAAGGATATAGCGGAGTCTCTTTCATGTATCGGTAGGTTCTCCCCTTCATTGAATAGTCGTTATAATCAGGTAATTGATCAAAAGATTGAGGGAAGGTGACAGGAAGGCGACCTGCTGGAGAAACGCGACCAAATATGATATCAGCCACAGCATTTCCTCCCTCAGCTCCTGGATACCATGCTAATATAACTGCATCTGCAACTTCATGTATCTCAGATAAGTTCATAGGACTACCGCCTGTTATTACAGCTACAACAGGCTTAGTATTATTCTTTTTTAGAGCTTTTAAATATGCAACTTGATTAGCAGGGAGGTTGTAATCAAGTCGATCACCACCTGTTTTTGATAAAATAGATTCCCCCTCTTCCCCTTCAATAAAGCCTGTTATTCCAAGTACTACTATTGTAGCATCCGATGAATTAACTTCACCAACTGGAAACCGGTTCATTTTAGAAGTATCAACAATTAATGGTGTTCCTGCACGATATGAAACCTGTGATCCATTAGCAATAGCACCAGTAATCCCTTCTAATACTGTAAAATAGTTATCCGTAACGCCATAATAATTACCCATTAGAGCTTCTAAACTTGCCGCATTGGGACCAGTAACAAAATAGCGACGCATATCATTTTTTAAGGGCAAAACACCGTTATTTTTTAGCAACACAATTGACTGCTGAGCAACTTTTCGAGCAAAAGATCGATTGGCCTTATTGTTTACATCTTTTTCAGATAACGTATCGTAAGGGGTAGAGCCTTGTGGATCAAATAAACCTAACCTTATTTTTGTTACAAGTAATCGTGCTAGAGCTTTATCAATGTCTTTTTCTGTAATTAACCCTTGTTTGATAGCATTAGACAGTGCAGGGAAAGTGTTACCACATTCCAAATTCACGCCTCGTTGAACTGCTAGAGCAGCGGCTTCAGTTGGATTAGTAACAATGTTATGTCCCTTATAAAAATCAGTAATCGCCCAGCAATCAGTGACTATATGTCCCTTAAAATTCCATTGACCTCTTAAAACATGCTCAAGTAAATAATTACTTCCGCAACAAACTTCCCCGTTTGTTCTGTTATAAGCACACATTACAGCTTCAACATCATTATCAACTAGTGCCTTGAACGCAGGAAGATATGTTTCCCATAAATCCTTCTTTGACACTACTGCATTAAATTCATGACGTAACTTTTCTGGCCCACTATGAACAGCAAAATGTTTAGCACAAGCTGCCATTTTCAAATAATATGGATCACTTCCCTGTAAGCCCTTAACAAAGGCAACTCCAATCTTTGATGTTAAAAAAGGGTCCTCACCAAAAGTCTCCTGCCCTCTTCCCCAACGAGGATCTCGAAATATATTAATGTTAGGCGTCCAACAAGTTAAGCCAGCATATTGCATACGATAATTCTTTCTAGAAGACATATTATACATCGCTCGCGCTTCAGTAGAAATAATAGTAGCTTCCTCTAGTGCAAGCTGGTCATTAAAAGTTGCGGCTAGCCCAATTGCCTGCGGGAAAATAGTAGCATTACCACTTCGACCTACTCCATGTAACGCTTCGTTCCACCAATTGTAAGAAGGAATTCCTAGCCTAGATACACCAGGAGCATCATAAATCATTTCGGCGATCTTTTCTTCAAGAGTAAGTCGACTAAGTAAATCGGTGACACGATTATCAATTGATAACCTATTATCACGAAAAGGGTAAGTTTGAGCACTAACTGATTTACTTAATAATAAAGGAATTATCAAAAGACCTATAGCTCGCATAAATTTATTTTATATGTAAAATAATTATTTTACTTACCTAAATGCTTAGACAAAGTTGTAAGCCACTGATGGTATAATTCTTGATGAGGCGAGGCAGAAGAAGGATAAATTGTGGCAACTGCTTCTTGAAGAGCACACGCCTCATTAGGTGAAGAAAAAGCCCCTACTACTACACCTGCACCTTTTGCCGCGCCAACACTTCCATCTACATCAAATAAGTCAAGTGGAACCCCAATTGTATTTACAAAGCAATCGATAAAAACTGGGCTGAGGAACATATTTGCTTTTGCTGCCATAATTCGTGATGGTCGTATTCCATTTAAAAGCATTTTATCAAACCCGTATTTAAATGAATATGCCACCCCCTCCTGAACCGCCCTACAAAAATGTGCTGCCGTATGTTTATTAAGATCTAAATTTTCGATCTGAGCGTTAATAAGCCTATTACTGAACATTCGCTCTGCACCATTGCCAAAAGGAAAAATATGCAGGCCGTTGCTACCTACTTCAATAGAAGCAGCCAGCTTATCAAAATCTACGTAATCTATCTGAGGAGTAATTAACTGCTTAATATACCGAGTCATTATGCCAGCTCCGTTTATACATAATAACGCCCCTATACGGGTTGTATTTGCATCATGATTGACATGCGCAAAATGATTAACACTTGAATCACAAACGGATGGTAATGAATTCATGACACCATATAGAACACCTGATGTGCCCGCGGTAGCAGCAAATTCACCAGGCTCGAGTACGTTGAGTGAAAACGCATTATTTGGCTGATCACCTGCCTTATAGGCCAAAGGAATTCCAGGCGAAAGATTAAGCTCAGAAGCAACACGATTTGACAATACCCCATGATTACTAAAAACATCCTGAACAGCCGGAAATAAAGTCGTATCGAAATCAAAATACTTTAAGATGTGATCAGAAATTGAATGAAGCGGGAAATCCCAAAATATTCCCTCAGATAAAGCTGCAGGCGTAGTTGTAAGTTGATTTGTTAAGCGATATCCAATAAAATCACCAGGCAAAAGCACTTTATAAACTTTCTTATAGACATATGGCTCATTCTCTTTTACCCATGCAAGTTTTGCTGCAGTAAAATTACCAGGTGAATTCAACAAATTAGAACAACAATAGTTGCTACCTATTTCTTCAAATGCCTTATTACCATATGAAATAGATCGGCTATCACACCAAATAATACTATTACGAAGTGAAGATCCCTCTTCATCAATTAGCACAAGCCCATGCATCTGATAAGTAAGCCCAATAGCTTTAATATCACGAGAATTATATTTTCCTGAACTATTTAGCTTAAGAATTGCTTGCTTGACATCAGACCACCACTGATCAGGTGATTGTTCGGCCCAGCCCTTTTGATATGACAAAATAGACGATTCCGTATCGGGATATTGCGTAGAAGCAATACAAGACTGAGAATCTGTGTCAATTACCGAAACTTTAATAAAAGAAGTGCCAAGATCAATGCCAAGCAATAACATGAATATTATTTTATTTTTTCCAAAGCTCCTCCATTGATTCAAGTGTTCGTCCTTTCGTCTCGGGTACATATTTCCATATAAACAACGCGGATAGAATACTCATAACTCCATATATCCAATACGCAAATCCATGATTGAATTTAGTAGTCAACCAAACATTATCATTCAAAATAGGAAATGTCAATGATACAATCCAATTAGCTATCCATTGTGCTGTAACAGCAATTGACAATGCGCCTCTGATGCTATTAGGAAATATTTCAGATAAAAGGACCCAGCAGACGGGTCCCCAGCTCATAGCAAATGCTGCAGTATAAAAAAGCATAAAAAAAAGAGCTGCTAAACCTAGTTTGTCGAAATAAAACGCAAACCCAAGCGCGAGCATACTAAAAGCCATACCAAAAGACCCAATAATCATCAATGGCTTTCGACCAAATTTGTCTACATAGATAATTGCAACAACAGTAAAAAGCAGATTTACTGCACCAACAATAATTGTTTGCAGTAAGGAAGAGTCCGTCGATGCACCCATATTTCTAAAAATATTTCCGGCATAATATAGCACAACATTGATACCAACAAACTGCTGAAAAACTGAAAGAAGTATTCCTACAAAAATTAATAAAAACCCATACGACAGCCACGGCGCATTAATTTCTTTAAGCGTTCCTTTAATATCATTTAATAAACCAGCTGCATGATCTTTACCAGCTATTTTCTCTAGGACTTGCAAAGCGTTTTGATCTTTCCCTTGCATTACAAGATAACGCGGAGTTTCAGGAACAAAGAATAGTAGGAACAAAAAAACCGCAGCGGGAATAACACCAGAAAAAAACATCCAACGCCATCCGTCTGTTACAAGCCAAGCTTCATTTCCCAGTTTAGAAATAAAGTAGTTAACAAAATAAATAACAAGCATACCCAAAATGATAGCAAACTGATTGAAAGAGACTAATTTACCTCTTATAGGAGCAGGTGCAATTTCTGCTATGTACATTGGAGAAATCATAGAGGCCACCCCTACTCCTATTCCCCCGATAATTCGATAAATTACAAATGAGTAAATATCTAAAACACCAAAACAATTAAAGTATTCTGGGCGCCAAGAACCTATACCTGAGAGTAAAAATGCAATTGCTGCAATTACAAGTCCTTTTTTTCTCCCAAGTGATCGGGAAATTGTACCTGCAACAGCACCACCTATTACGCAACCAATTAATGCACTTGAAATTAAAAAACCCTTAACCGCATCTGCGCTATCTTTAATTTCAATGAGTGTAACAGGTAATGAACCACGCAGAAATATAAAAGCCCATATAATAATACCTACAATTAATACAATACTTGAAAGCCAGCCCGTATGATTCCCAAGCAACTTAATGAGTTGTCCGCTTATTATGAAAGCAATAAGCAATAATACAATAACTAACAAAAAACGATATTGCCGTATAACTTCAATAATATTATCGACAAATTGTAGCTGATCAGGATTCCCTAAATAAAATTTTACCAATGAACTTTCAGCACCATTTACTACAGCTGTGTCATACCCAAAAAGCAAGCCACCTAAGGTTGCTACCAATGTAAGCATGATTGTATAGATAGAATTGCCCTGTTGAAAAGACACGGTATGAGATGAGTTACCAGTATTTATTAAAGCCATTAGTATAGTTTTTAAATTAATTTGTACTACTATATATAACGATTTATGATATTTTCTAAATACTCTTGCCTTCCGCTTTGTATTTCAGGTTCGCCAGCTTTAATGGCATATTCACGTAATTCTTCTAACGAAAGTTTACCTGCCTCAAAATCCTTACCAGCGCCAGTATCAAAAGATGAATAACGATTTTTACGAATAGTCTTAAAATCAGAATTTTCTAAAATTTTATCTGCAATTATTAAACTACGCGCAAAAGTATCAATACCTCCAATGTGAGCATAAAATAAGTCCATATGATCGGTTGAATTTCTTCTGCGCTTAGCATCAAAATTTATCCCTCCGCCCATAAAACCTCCTGCTTCCATGATAATTAACATTGCTTCAGTAATCTCATTAAGGTTATTGGGAAATTGATCCGTATCCCAACCATTCTGGTAATCACCTCGATTAGCATCGATACTACCTAATAGATTAGCATCAGCAGCCACTTGTAGTTCATGCTGAAATGTATGCCCTGCTAATGTTGCATGATTCACCTCTATATTTAATTTAAAATCGTCCAATAAATTATATTGACGTAAAAAACCAATTACAGTTTCACAATCATAATCATACTGATGCTTAGTTGGCTCACAGGGCTTTGGTTCAATAAAAAATGTTCCTTTAAAACCACTACGTCGCGCATAATCCTTAGCTGCATGTAAAAATTTTGCTAGATGGTCTTTTTCCCTTTTCATATTTGTATTAAGCAGTGACATATACCCCTCACGTCCACCCCAAAAAACATAATTTTCCCCACCTAAATGAATTGTGGCATCCAGTGCTGCTTTAACTTGTGCAGCAGCATGCGTGAGTACATGAAAATCAGGATTTGTAGAAGCTCCATTCATGTAACGAACATGACTAAATAAATTTGCTGTCCCCCATAATAACTTTATGCCGCTTTGCTTTTGCTTTTCTGATAAATAAAATGTTAGCGCATGTAAACGGCTCTCATTTTCTGAAATATCATTTGTAAAATCCACTACATCCACGTCATGAAAACAATAATAGGATAAACCAAGCTTAGTAATAAATTCGAAAGCTGCATCTGCTTTATCCTTTCCTCTTTGTATAGGATCTGGATTTTGATTCCATAGGTAATCATGTGTTGGAGCCCCAAAGGGATCTGCACCGTTTCCAACAAAGGAGTGCCAATAAGCAACAGCAAAGCGTAACCAATCCTTCATTTTTTTTCCTGCGATAACTCTGTTTTCATCATACCATCGATAAGACAAGGGGTTATCACTATGAGGACCTTCAAAAACAATAGATCCAATTCCTGGAAAATATTCCTGACTTCCAATTAGAACTGACATAATGCTGGATTTTTAGATAAGCAAGCGGTTTAATTTTACGTACCGAATATATGAAAAAGTATTCAAAATGTAACCGATTACATTAGTTCAAATTTTGCGTTTTTAGGCTAGCTTTAATGCCTGAGATTTCCATTTATGGTGAAAGATGTTACTATATATGATTTAGCTAAAGACTTAGGTCTTTCGGTAGCCACAGTAAGCAGGGCACTGAAAAATGACCCGTCAGTAAAACCAACTACAAAGCATCTAATTATTGAACATGCAGAAAAAAGGGGGTATCAGTCTAATTATTTTGCACGTTCACTTCGCCAAAAAAAAACTTACACAATTGGTGTTATCATGCACGAGTTAAACTCCCACTTTATGGTTTCAGTTTTAGCCGGCATTGAAAAAGTATTTTCAAATACTACTTATGACATCATTATAGCACACTCAGCTGAATCAGAAAAAAAGGAAAAAGCTAACGCAAACAACTTGTTTCACAAACGAATCGATGGTCTTTTAGCATCACTAGCATTTGACACAAAAGATTTAGATCATTTCGAGCAATACTTTAATAAAAATGTGCCTGTTGTCTATTTTGATAGAGTAGAAGAAAATACCAAAGGAACAAAAGTAATCATTGATAACTTTAAAGCAGGATTAACTGCTACTAACCACCTTATCCAACAAGGCTGTAAAAGAATAGCCCATGTTACTGGCAGCTTAACAAGGAACGTTTATAAAAACCGATACGAGGGATATGTAGCTTCATTAAAAATGAATAAAATACCGGTTTATGAAAAATATATATTTATTAGTGACTTACAAAAAGAATCCTGCGTAGATATTGCTAAGACAATAAGTAATATGAAGCCTATGCCGGATGGAATTTTTATAACAAACGATATTTCAGCAGCTATTATAGCACAATCGTTGAAAGAACTTAAAATTAAAATCCCAGAAAAAATAGCAATTGTTGGCTTTAATAATGACATTGTAAGTACGCTAGTAGAACCTAAAATATCAACGATAAACTATCCTGGAATTATTATCGGAGAAAAAGCAGCAAAGTGTCTTTTAAATAAACTTACAAATGAAGAAGATAATACAGTCAACAAAACCATTATCATTGACTCAGCATTAATTATTCGCGAATCTTCTCAGAAAATTAATTTTAAACAAGAAAATCCTCACGTGCAGGGCTAAAAGAGTCAATTAGCACGCCCTTCTCCAAGCAGACGACACCATGCATAACATTGGATGTAGCAAAAAAGGAATCACCTGCATGGAGTATTTCTTTTTTCCCATCAACTTCTACTTCAAATACTCCACTTTCGATATATGTAATTTGTGAATGATAATGTTTGTGAAGACTACCTATACCCCCTTTTTCAAAAACCACTTTAACAACCATCAAATTATCACAAAAAGCGATAATAGTTCTTTTTACATTAGCGTCAATTTCATCCCACCCAAGTTGAACGTCTCGTATAAACATATTGCAGAATAAGTAATTAAATTAGGCTTTGGATTTATTTAGGTAAAAGTATCAACGATTAACAAATTTATACAACTTCATCATGGTGGGTGAGATTGCATCAGATGGCCTATCGTAATAACGACGAACACCTGTAGTTTCCCAACGTAATCCAAAATATTCGCTGGAGTTTCCTTTAACTGAACTTTTTATCCATTTAACAGCAATACCACTATTTGTTGAAAAAGGATTTAAATGAGAAGAAGGGAATTCAGCACTCTCAGCCTCCGTAAGTGAACGATCAGCAATTGTGTTAAAATTTTTATCAATTAGTAATTCTCCGAATCCTTTTTTTATATGCCAATAACGAATAAAAATTATACTATTGCTTAAAAAGCCAGTTTTAATTATTCGTATTTGATTTTCGATTGTTCCATGACCAAAAAAATTCCAACGATAGTCCCAAGTAGAAACCTGATATAATGACCAACTTTTTTCTTTAGGCGTAGCAATATAAATTTGACTATTTCCAATCTTATCATATTTCATATAAGCTATTAATGGCTTTTTATTGGCATCGAAAAATAAATGTGCGTGACCATTTAACGCGCCACTATTTACAGGCACAGGATCAAAAGTAAATTGCAGAGACTTAGGAGAAATAGGCATAGCTTCTTTAAATCCTGCAATTGACTCCCAATTAATTAAATCCTTACTTTTTGCATATGACCAATCATGATTGGTCTCACAATCAGGCGTGTCTCGCCAGATCCATGTCATATGATAATATCCATCTGGTCCTAAAACTGGCCCCTCCATATATGAACTCATTTGTCCTAGACCGTCAAACAAAGGCAGATCCGAAAGTTTTGAAAACTTTTGTATTTTTTCATCATAAGTAATAAAGAGAGTATTTCCGTTACCACTAGACCCCTTTCGGTACATAAAAACAAGCTTGTTACTTGGGCTTTTAAAGAAACGCGGATATGTGCACTTTAATTCATCCTCAGCATTTACAAGTGGAAAAATTTTAACAAGGGATGAAATATCAAAAGGGCGTGTAGCCTTAAAATAAATCATAGAATCGGCATGCATATTACCACTGACATGTATACAGTTATTATTATCTAATGTCATATCAATATAATTATGCGAATCCCATCCAACCCGTGTAGGTAATATTTTATACTCCCAATTTTTTGACGAAAGTTTTCTTGATGCAACACTTAAATACCTGTCGCGATTGTAATAAGCGATAAATTGCCATTCCCCAGACGTAATCATTTTAAATCCAACTGGAAAATCAGCAGTAACAAAATCCACATCTACAGAATCGACAATAGTAACAGATTTTTTTGAACTGATATCTTTATGTTGAGCCTCTAGCTTTTTTACAAATAGACCAAAAAGTAAAATGAAAACTATCCAAGTCGTGAATAAAAAAGAGATTATTTTTTTCATAAGAAAATAATAAAATGTATAAGAATTCTACCAATAAACAGACTGCCTAAAACAAAGTATAGGTAGAATAAACTTACGTAAGGGATTACACTATAATTCTAGCCGAAGCATACTTATTACTGCAGAGCCGGTAGTAGAAATTGAATTAATATAAATATAGGCTCTATACTTCTTGTCTGCAGTCTCTACCCAAACACCTGCTTCAGCTCTAAGTCCAATTGCATAGCTAGGCATGTCATTTAAATCAACAGTTTTTAAATCAACATCATCTACATAAATACCAAACTGCAAATTGGACAGATTTCTATCTTGTAAGTTAAAGGTCTTCCTTAGTTTACTTACCCGATTTACCCCAGCAGGCAATGTAACACCAGGTAAATATACTGGATCAGCCCCTGGGGAGACCAGGGCATGGGTAAAAGTAGTTGGCGTTGGACGATAAAGGTATACTAGATCAATTTTATTAGGAATACTTGCAGCAGTAGTAGCATTATAAGCAGCCATATCCTCAATTGATATGTAAGAAGTAGTACCGTTTATAACAGTAATATTCCTTTTAATACTCATTTTTGAGATTGCATATGGCCCCATCCGATAAGTAGCAGTTTTACCATCAGAGCTAACAACAGAGAAGGTAAAAGACACAGACTGACCCCTAGCGGCCTCTGGAACTACATAGTAGTAACGAAGTGTTGCTGCATTTGTATCGCGGGTAAAATCTACTGTTGAAAGTTTATCTAGATTTATAGAAGGTGCCCCCACAATTACAGGAACATCGACACCACTTGCATTAGTATAAAATGAGCGGTGCTCAAGGTATGTGCCAGTGGCACCTGGAATTGAGGCCTCTACCTTAGCTTGTATAAGCTTTCCCTTTGATTGAGGTATTGCCATAGCATAGGCAAACTCTATTGGCAAGCTCACAATACTTGGCCCAATTGTGCGTTTAATACAGTCGTTTGAAAGATCCGTAGCAGGATCTGGTATTGTATATTCATACTTTTCACAACTTGTAAAAGCTGCTAGTAAAAAAGTGATTATAAGAGGAAGTTTTAATCTTTTCATATACATGCAAACTTTTTAATAATTTAAAATTTAATCTTAACCGTATACAACTTACGTACTTGTCGGTCTCCAGATACAACTGTATATTGTTTTGGGTTTGCCAAATCAGAAAAATCTGTTTTCCCTGTAATTTTTGGCTCAAGTTTACAATCAGTAGCAAGCGTAAATTGGGGATACAAATTCTTTAAATCTGTACCAGCTATCACCGTTACATCAATTGTTTGTGCTACAGTATCAATAATTGCAACACCATTTCTGACACTTACAAAATCAGTTCCAAGAAGTTCAAAATTACTCACAAAACATTCACGCCTAAAGGTAATTAGTAAACCATCCTCGTCAACAACTGAATTTTTTTTACAAGCTAATACTGATGTCAATACAATTATAATTGCAGCGGTATTTAATAATTTCATAGTATATAATTGACTACTGAAAAATTTGATTATCTAAAAGGTATATTTTGAGTTAAGTTTGGATTTCTATCACGTTCAGCTGGTGGAATTCTGAAAATGTAGGCTTGCTGATATGCCAAATCAGGTGCATTTAGATAATAGCGAAAACGTTGAGCACCCCATGTATCTATCCTCCATTTTCCTAAACCTCCGGGAGGACCCCAGGCTCTTTCAAGTCTACGCCACCTACGTAAGTCAAATCCTCGATGACCTTCGCCTATAAGTTCAACAATCCGCTCTTGTTCAATTGCATCAAAAAAAGCTTGTTGGCTTGCATACTTTGCAGGTTGTAATGGAGGGAGGTTGCCTCTACGTCTCACCAGATTTACTACTGCAATAGCATCGGATAATGGGCCGCTAACTTCATTAGAGGCCTCTGCGTACATTAAATAAACATCAGCAAGACGCATAACGGGAAAAGCATAATCACCCTCACTTCGTCCAAGTCCTTCATAATTTCTTACAAATTTTCGAAATACATAACCAGAGGAGGTGCCATCTGTATTATATGTTATATAGGGCACACCGCCGATTGTAACATTTGCACCCCATGTGTTATAAATAAATGGAGAAAATCCAGTTGACTTTAGTCCAGTTAAACCAATACAAACTTCGTAGTCCCACATAATTGTAGACTTCAAGCGATAATCTCGATTGGCATATGTATTTGGGTTGACTGCAGAATTCAAGGTCGTACGCGCTGCAGGATTAGTCGTAGGATTCATGGGTATCATAGGGGGTGCAAAATCTCCAGTGGTAAGTAGCTGATATCGATCTACTACTTCATACCATGGTGAAACCCAGCATTGTGATCCCTCAACAGTACGTCCAGCAAAATCACGCATTAGCTCCTCGCCTTGAGAGGGGGTTGTAGGAGTACCTAAATGGGTAAACGCCATTATCATTTCAGGTGCACCATTAGCTTTGGGGGTAAATAGCTCAAAATAATTTGGCAAGACATCTGCTTTTCCCAAGACATCAATTTGCCCTGGATCTCCATTTTTATAAAGCGTTAACCCAAATCCCGTAATAACTGATTTAAAGTCGGCAGCAGCAGCGGTGAAAGCAGCTTGTGCCTCAGGTAAGCTTTGTGTGAAGCCTTCTAACTCAGGCCAACCATTCTTTTTCCAACTTCCCCAGAATAAATTTAGTTTTCCACGAAAAGCTAATGCGGCTGGCTTTGCAGCTCGACCTACTCCAGCAGGAGTATTAGGCAATTTGGCTATTGCGTAATTAAAGTCAGCTAAAATTGAATCGCGAATTTCACCAATAGGAGATCTAGAAACAGTGGCGACTTCACTATTGTTATAGATAATTTTATTGAAATAAGGAACATCCCCAAACATCGTGATTAATCGAAAATATGTAAGCCCTCGCAAAAATCGTGCCTCAGCAATTATACTCTCCAAAGTAGCTAACCGAGTACCCGTTGCGCTCGGAAGCATTTTAAGTTGAATGTTCTCAATAACAAAATTAGCTCGATGTACTGCACCAAATAAATAAGCAAAATATTTATCAAATGTAGCGCCGTATGCATCAGGGAGATATCTGCCGCCATTGTAGGCGTCACCTCGCAAAAGACTACCGGCAGTGGTGCTAGTCCCTCTTGCACGAACATACTCGCCATGCCCATCAAAATAATAATCTCGATCAAATACTCCACGAGTTGCTGCATAGGCAGACATTAATGCATATGTTGCATCAGCATCTGTTTTCCAGAAAAACTGACTGTTTAATGCATCTGTTGGATATTGGTCAAGTAAATCTTTTTTACAGGAGCTAAAAAGTAGTAAAGCAGATAATGCTGCAATCGCACCCTTCTTTGAAATATTTTTAATTACTGTATTCATATATACACTTTTAAAAACTTAGATTTATAGCAATAGAATAAGACTTGTTAATAGGATATACGTCATTCGAGTCACCTTGTTTTTCTGGATCTAAACCACGAAATGAAGTAAACGTAGCCAAGTTTTCTGCTGTTGCCACAATTCGAAGATCCGTAACACCCAATTTTGAGATTAACTTATTTGGAATAGAATACCCAAGTTGAATATTTTTTAAACGTAAAAAAGACATATCATCTAACCAAAAACTAGATTGTGTTTGATTATTACCAGCAGGACCGCCTAACCGGGGCCAAGATCCATTTCGATTATCCCAAGACCAAGGCTCTGTCCAATGACTCCAAGATGCTGCATAACGTTGAGAGGAAAAATTAGTAGCCTTAAAAATATTCAACCAATAATCCTTACGACCGGCAGAACCTTGAAAAAACAGTGTTAAATCAAACCCTTTGTGAGATATAAATGTATTTAGGGCAAATGTTGTAGTTGGACGCGTTTGTTGAAGTGTTGAATAAGCCTTTCTGTCCTCAGCTGTAATTCGACCATCGCCATTAAGATCTTTTAATATTATGTCACCAGGAGAGGCCCCCTGTGGAGTGTTATTATAAATATCTGACCAAGATTGCGCAATGCCTATATCCTGATAGCTATAAACAAATTGGTATGGCATCCCAAGAAATACATTTCCTTTTAATAAAAGTGTATTCCATTTTTCTAAGTTAGTATTATTATAGGCGCCATTTAAACTCAAGCCATATTGCCATTGTCCAATACGGTCTCTCCAACTTAAGTCAAGCTCAACACCTTGGTTTCGCAAATCACCAATATTAGTACGTGGTGGCGGTGAATAAGCATAAGTCAAGAAAGTGGAAAATTCAGAAGGCCTATTCATCCCTGTTGTTAATCGATTATAATAATCAAGTGATGCTGTTAGTCGATTCCCGACAAATCCAAGATCAAGTCCAAAATTTAAAACTGAAGTAGTTTCCCATGAAAGAAAGCGATTAATCATTTTACTATTGGCGAAACCTCGTTGTACAGCAGCTCCTATAACATAGTTTAGGTTTAGAAGGGTTTCCTGTTGCTCATATCTACCCACCCCGCTATTATTTCCCAAACTTCCATAAGAAGCTCTGAGTTTACCAAGTGAAAGAAAATTTTCTGTGAATCGTTTGATAAATTTTTCTTCCGTAAACTTCCAACCAAGCGCTGCAGATGGAAAATAACCAAAACGACTTCCAGGTATAAACTTGGAAGAACCATCCACTCTAAAGTTTACTTCCAATAAATATTTATTAAATGCGGTGTAATTAAACCTACCTACATATGATTGCAGCCCTTCTGAACTTGACGTACCACTTGTAGTTTGAATATCGGTAAGTGCAGCATTTATCTCATTAAGTGATGGGTGTATTCTATCATTTCGCCCGCTACCCTGAGAACGATCATACCAAAACTCCTCATTATAAAGTAGTAAGGCAGCTATTTCATGATTCCGATTAAACTTCTTATTGTAATTCAATCTAGCATTTAGCATTGTTTTAAAACCTGTATTTGTACTATTTGATATTCCAGCATTCTGAGCAACATACGTTCTGCTACCAAAAATTCCTGCTTGGAAATTAAATGCTTGTGCAGGTGTAGGCGCTGACCAGGCAAATTGATTATAATAATTTAACGCATAGTCAACTCTCATAGAAAGTCCCTTTATTGGAGCCCAATCAAAGTAAGCTTGCGTGTTTAGCTCCTGGCGATTATTTTGAGAAGGGCTTAAACTATAAAGAGCATACGGATTGTAAGCTTGCGCATCCTCACCATAAGCCATTACACCACCATAGTAACCACTTTTAGGATCATAAGGTAAAAGACCTGCAATTGCATACTGTAAATCATACCCTGCAGTATTTGATGCGTTGTCATCGGTGAAGCCGTCTGATAAAGCATAACTCCAATTAGACCAATTTCCATTAAAGCGAAACCCCGTATTCATATTAGAGCGAATCTTAGAATCGAAATTGAATCGCATGTTATATTGCTTGTAATCATTATTAATTTGCAAGCCCTTTTCATCTTTTAATCCCCCCGAAATAAAGAAATTAGAGTTTGCGCTACCCCCAGACGCTGAAATATTATAGTTGTTATACATCCCCTGGCGTAGTATGATATCCCAAACATCGGTATTTGGAAATTTAACTGGATCAATCATACTCATGGCCATCCATTGGTCAATTGTTCCCAACCTAAATGTCTGATTACTCTGAAGTGTGCTAACAGCAGTTCTTTGCATCTGTACTGTAAGAGCTCGCGAATAGTCGTCCATAAAATCAATTCCTCTCGTAGGCATTACTATAGAATTATTCGAAGTAAAATTGATAGAAGTCTTTTTTCCGCCTTTACTTCCGCTGCGTGTGGTAATTAGGATTACGCCATTAGCCGCTCTGGAACCATACACAGATGCCGACGTTGCATCTTTTAATACAGAAATTGATTCAACATCATTTATATTAATACGATTAATATTAACATCAGGCATGCCATCTACAACAATTAAGGGGCTGGCATTGTTAACAGTGCCTAATCCTCTTATCAGGAGACTTGCATTATTATTTCCAGCCATGCCAGATGATTGAACAGCCTGAAGACCTGGGACCATACCTGACAAGGCCGATGAAACATTCGGAATGGCACGGCTTGTCATCTTTTCATCAAAAGTTACTGTGCCAACTGCCCCTACCAAGTTTACCTTTTTTTGTGATCCATACCCAACTACAACTACATCATCTAACGTGGATGCGCTAATCTTGAGAGATATTAGATATTCATCACGCTGATCCACTTTGATTTTTTGTGTTGAAAACCCTGATGAACTAAAAACCAGCTCATCACCAATCGAAACAGTAAGTTTATATTTTCCCAATGCATCCGTAGTTGTACCTACTTTTGAACCCGTCAACATAACGGAGACATTAGCCAGCGGCTCGCCAGCATCACTCTTAACTATTCCGGAAATTTGCTTTTGTTGTGCAACAAGGAACAAGGGGGAGATTAGGAAAAAGAGCACGCATAGTGTGCAATTAAATTTTCTAATCAGAAAATTACTCTTTAGCATGGCAAGCAAGTTTTGTTAATTCATCGAACGTATTTACGCTATACTAACATAGACAAAGTAAATATGTAATCGATTACATTATTATTAAAACTAAACATTTATTTGAAAAAATACTTAAAATATTGACACTGTAGTTATAAATTTTGATACAATTTTTAAAAAGGCACTTATTCAAACTTAAACCAGTCGATACTAAACAAATTGACATCACGCTTACCTAAAAATTGTACATACAAATTCTGAATATCGGGAGCTGTACTTTTTAGAGCACAGCTTTTTATCACATACCCAGCATCCTGACTTGAGGAAACTATAATTTCACCTAAAATTTTGCCTGTGGAACTATCACTGCGAATAATGATCTTCCCACCCTCCTTAGTGTTAATTTTAAAATGTACCTTTTTCTTAGTTGATAGATTCGCAATCTTAGGAAAATATAAATAACCCCCACTCAAACAAGCCTGTACCTCAAATCCACTCTCATTTTCTACTTTTTTTGTGCCCGCCGAACGCATGTACCACTCTGCTTCAATTTGATCCCAATTTGCATCATACTGACCAACACCAAAAGCAAAATGCTTCGATAAAAGAACTGTATCGTCAACCATTTCACCGTCAGCTTTGTAATGAACATAGGTTAAATAGGATTCCCTATACTTTGCAACTTCTTTACCCAAATGAAATTTACACCACGTATGAAACCACTGGTTATTCCATTCAAAATAATTTCCATGTGCTTGAGCAGTTAATCCAAACTTGTTAAACCCAGAATTTCCTCTTTTTAAGTAAGGCCCGTAGATAGTTGAAGAAGTAGCGTAGTGTGAACCTGATGATAAATAATATACACCGTTGTATTTATGCAAATTAGGCTTATCGTCGTTAAAAAGAACAGGCAAATTACCTTGAAAATATATCTTCCGTGGCTTTTCAGCTAAGGAAACCATATCATCATTTAACTTGGCGATATAATAACCTAAAATGGAGTCATTATCGCGGTGGTGACCAAAAAGAATATAAGGAGTTTGTAAAGAGTCATCATCTATTAATATGGCAGGATCATATTCTTTAGATGTTGTAAGTGTAGAATCTAATAAAGGTTTTCCCAAAACATCGCGAAAGGGCCCAGTAGGACTTTTAGAAACAAGAACCCCCGTCGAAATATTTTTATTTGAGAAATAAAAATAATAATTGCCATTTCGTTTCCCCATATCAGTAGCCCAGCAGTCCATTGACTGCCCCATGTAGGTTTCAGAAGGATAAATAGTACGCTCATGCTTCCAGTGAATTAAATCATCCGTAGACCATATATGCCAATCAGGCATCACAAAATCTTTTCTAGTTTGCAAAGAATCAATATCGCGAGTTGTATATAGATAAGGTTTATTATCATAAATAAAAATATGAGGATCAGCCATTCCAACATATGGAACAAGTGGATTACCAAACTTGAATGGCAATAAGCTAGATTGATAATTTTTCTGAGCATGCAATTCAAAAAAGCCTGTAAATATTGTAAGGAAGCTTAAAAATAATATACGTTTCATATTTAACTTTTTGGGCAAATAAGTGAAAAATAATTTGAGTAAATTATTTATTATTACTTTTAGTTAAGTAACGATTTTGATTTTTTAAGTTTGATTTCTGATACTAAACAATAACTATGAAATATAAATTTTTGCTTATTAGCCTTTGGAGCCTGCTTTTGCTTTCATGTAATATAACGCAACCCAATAGACAAAGTCACTCAAGCATAAAAAAAGCAATGCTGAAAGCAGTACAATGGCAAGAACAGCATCCTATTTATGCACGTGCGCCAACCGATTGGACAAATGGAGCCTATTACACGGGAGTATCAAAAGCATTTGAAGCAACTAAAGATTCAGCCTTTCTGAAAGCCCTAATTACAATGGGAGAAAGAAATAATTGGCAGCCCTGGGAGCGATTTTACCATGCAGATGACCTTGCTATTTGCTATAATTACATTTATATGCAATTACTGGGTATCAAAAATGTAAATCTTGAACCCACAGAAAAAATTATCAAAGAACATTTATTTAAACCTCACCCTTGGAGATCGGGAGTACCAATAAAAAAAACTGATGCAAATGAGCCTGACGAAAAATCAATACTTTGGTGGTGGTGCGATGCGCTATTTATGGCTCCACCAGTTATTAGTGCCTACGCAAAAATGAACAAAGACTATTCTTTACTACAAGAACTAGATAAATACTATAAACAAACATATAATCTTCTGTATGACAAAGAAAATCACTTATTTTTTAGAGATACACGATTCAAATGGAAAGGAATTAATGATGACTTAAAAGAAAATAATGGCAAAAAAGTATTTTGGAGCAGAGGAAATGGATGGGTATTAGCTGGCCTTGCACTATTATTACCAAATATCCCAGAAGAGTACCCATCTCGAATTTTTTATGAAGAGCTTTTCAAAGAAATGGCAACAAGAATTATTGAGTTACAACCAAAGGATGGTTTATGGCGAACAAGTTTACTTTGCCCCGAATCATATGATCATGGAGAGGTTAGTGGCAGTGGATTTTATACTTTTGCAATAGCATGGGGAATTAATAATGGAATACTAGACAAAAATATTTATAAGCCAATTGTTTTAAAGGCTTGGAAGAGTATTTTAGCATGCCAAAAAGAAGACGGGAAAATAGGTTGGGTGCAAAATATAGGAGCAAACCCCATGCCAGCTAGTGCAGATAGCTGGCAGAACTATGGCACAGGTGCTTTTTTACTAGCAGCAAGTGAAGTATTAAAAATGAAATAAGATACTTGAGAAACTTTTTCAGATTTAAAACTTTTGATCTTTTAGGAATGCATCATCAGGACATAGCTTTTGATTTTCATATTCAAGCGAGAGTGCTTTAAATTCGCTCCGAAGTTTTGAAAGCACTTTTTTATACTTTTTATTTGCAGCTAAATTTACTTTTTCTAACGGGTCATTTCTTAAGTCATACAATTCCTCAGGAACATTTATATATCGGTAGCGAAAATATTTCCAGCGATCAGTGCGTATACCCTCACTTGAAGGAATTTTAGGAAAATCCCATAAATGTTCGATTAGTATGCTGTGACGATTTAAGTTAAAATTACTATCCCTAATTAAGGGAGCTAAACTTTTACCTTGGTAGGCGGTGGGTGCTGTAACTGTTGCAATTTCTAATATAGTTTTAGGTAAATCAATATTCAAAACCATTTGGTTTATCACGTTAGGTTTTTTAAATCTAGGATCATAGATTACGAGTGGAATTCTTATAGAAGGCTCATACATAAGCCATTTATCAGCAAGTTGTCGATCTCCTAAAAAGTATCCATTATCCCCCATAACAATAATTACTGTATTATCAGCAAGGCCCTTTAATTCTAGCTGCTTTCTTATTAATCCTATCTCAGCATCTAACTCAGAAATCATTTGATAGTACGCCCTAACCATCTGTTGATACTTTTCCTGCGTATCAAATCGCCATGTCCACCTTAATCGATTATATCCTTCTCTTACTGCAAGGGGTAATTGATTAAAATAAGTGGAGTCAGATAAAGGCTGTAAGGGAATTTTTTGAGAAGTATAGATAGATGTATCATTATTTTCCACAAAATACTGTTCAATTGATGCGTCGTGTGCATGAGGAGCACTAAAAGACAATGAAAGACAAAACGGCTTATCGGCTGGTACACTTTTAATAAAATTTCTTGCCTGAAATCCGGTGTACTGCGTCAAATGAACAGTATCTCCATTGATTTGCTTATAATAATAACCTTGACGGCCAAATTCCTCCTTACGGTCATAAAAATCTGATATATCAAAATAGTTATGAGCAGAGTCAATTATAACGCCGAGTTTACCAAAAAAACCAACATAGTAGCCGCTATCCTTTAAAATTTTGGGATACATTAATTGCACATAGGGATCTTTAAGCCTTGGTTTCTGAAAAGTATACGCATGTGTACGCTCGTACAAACCAGTTAAAATCGAGGCACGACTAGCTGCACAAATAGGTGTAGAAGAAAAAGCATTTTTAAAATACTTTCCAGACAAAGCAAGAGAGTCAATTTGGGGTGTCTGAATGATTGAATTACCCGCAAACCCCAAAGCATCCCACCGCTGATCATCAGTAAGAATGAATATAATATTGGGTCTTTTGTTTTGTGCAAATAGGCAAAAGCAATTAACAAACTGAAGCATTAACATTCCAATTGCCATTTTGTAAAAAGTGCTAAGGGACATATTGCATGTATTTTAATAAAGGTTCCGACAGTAAACCTAGTATTTAGAAAAAGGAATTAACAAAAAAAGTGATCCCTATGATTCATTTTTTGACACTGATAATGAGGCAGATTCAAATTGGCAATCCAGAATCTTGCCTGACCATAAATGTAACATAAAAAGGGTCATAAATTGAATCTTTATTACACATATACTTGATTATCATATATTTAAAAAAAACTAAGCAAACCATTATAATCAATTCAATTTATGGGTAAATTTATTTTCTCCCAACTCTTGCATTTATAGATATGACACAGAAAAAGAATAATCTGAACTCGAAATATTTTGTACGAACTCCTGCTGATGAGACCTGGGGCACTTATGTTACTACGGTTGGATATCAATCGATTAAGCCAAACTCGAAATACCCCCCCAGCGAACACCCCTCTTCATATTGGTTTAACCCAGTTACTGGAAGAACATTACAAGAATATCAAATTTTATACATAACAAATGGTGAGGGAACATTTGAATCAAAAAACTGCAAGTCAATCAAAATTAATAGCGGTACAATTATTTTTTTATTCCCTAATGAAAAACACACATATAAACCTTCAAAAAATACAGGTTGGGAAGAATACTGGATAGGATTTAATGGACAATTCATTGAGCATCTACATAGAAATAATTTTATAAGTAAATTAAAACCTATTTACACAATCGGCTTTAATGAACAATTAATTACCTTGATACAACAAGCTATTGAAATCGCAAATTTTCAAAAACCAGCATATCAACAGATGTTGGCAGGCATTGTTGGTCATATTATAGCAACCACAATCTACACAGAAAAAAATAATGCATTTAGGGATAAAGAGTCAATGCAGTTAATAGAAAAAGCAAAACTACTTATCAGAACAGATGCAGATTACGAAATATCACCTACTGAAATTGCTAAAAAATTAAACATTAGCTATTCCTGGTTCCGAAGAATTTTTCGAAAATATACAGGCTTATCCCCTTTACAATATCTAGCGGAAATTAAGGTTCAGAAATCAAAAGAATTACTAAATGGCACTTCCATGACAATCAAGGAAATAGCCTATGCCTTAAATTTTTCTAATCCGGGCTACTTTGTAACGTTTTTCAAAGCTAAAACAGGCTGGTCACCTGGACATTATCGAAATGCAGTACACGGTAAAGAAATTTTTACAGCAGAATCTTTGAAATAACATGTCAATATTTAAACAATAAGTATCAAACATTAGAGCTGTTTCTACCTAATTTGTTGCATCTTGTTGATAGACTAAAAGCTGCCAATATGAATGCAATCTTAGGTGTATTCCTACACTTTTTAGGAGGGTTTGCTTCCGGGAGTTTCTATATCCCCTTTAAAAGAGTAAAAGGCTGGAATTGGGAAACATTTTGGATAATAGGTGGACTCTTTTCGTGGTTAATTGTACCTCCACTCGCTGCTGCCATAACCGTCCCTGATTTTTTTATGATTATTTCTACAACAGAAAATAATATCAAAGGGATTGTATTCACTTTTGGAGTTTTATGGGGAATTGGAGGTTTAACATACGGTCTTGGAGTACGTTATTTGGGAGTTTCATTGGGGAGTAGTATCATACTAGGACTCTGCATGGTTTTTGGATCAATTATTCCTGCAATTTACTATGACTTTTTCCCCGTAAATGGCAAAGACAGTTTCCAAGATCTATATACCTCAAAATGGGGTATTACCGTTTTAGTCGGTCTATTAATTTGCATTCTAGGAATTATTTTTTGCGGAAGAGCAGGTGTACTTAAAGAAAAAGAAATAAGTAGTAAGAATAATGCTAGTGACAAAATTGAATATAAATTTTCATTAGGTCTAATAGTATCAATTATTTCTGGCATACTTTCCGCGTGTTTTAATTTTGGTCTAGAGGCAGGACAGAGTATGAGTATCATTGCAAATGATGCCTGGAAAATAGCACATCCTAACCAAGGAGATTTTTTATTTCGCAATAACGTAATATATGTAGTATTACTATGGGGCGGCCTTGTCACTAACTTTTTTTGGTGCATGATTTTAAATTACCGAAATGAATCGTTCCCAAATTATTACAGCAAATCATTTCCTTTAGCAAAAAATTATTTTTGGTCGGCTATTGCTGGTATAACTTGGTTTTTACAATTCTTTTTTTATGGAATGGGTGAAAGTAAATTAGGAAATGGTCCTAGCTCATGGATTCTTCACATGGCATTTATAATTCTAATTGCAAATTTTTGGGGCATTATTTTAAATGAGTGGAAGCATGTAAATAAAAAAACAAAAAATACAATGATAATCGGAATTTCATTTATCGTTTGTTCTGTTTTAATTGTTGGCTACGGAAATAGTATACATAAGTAAAAAAATATTGATGAGAGAAGATTTTAAATATGTAAGTTATCTGTGGAGTGACGAAGAAGCTGCAGCACTTAATAACAACGAAGTAGATGAACTGATTTATCGATCAAATCTACTTGGATCAGATTTACGGATTACTAACTTTGGTGGTGGTAATACTTCATGTAAAGTATTAGCTATAGATCCTATTTCTAAAAAAAGTGTAGAGGTTATGTGGGTCAAAGGAAGTGGAGGTGATCTTGGGACTATGAAAAGAAGTGGCTTAGCGAGCTTATATGTTAATAAACTTAAGTCGCTAATTGATTTCTATCAGGGCAAATCACAAGAAGACGAGATGGTAGAACTTTTTAATCATTGTATTTATTCGTTAGATTCTAAAGCTCCAAGTATAGATACGCCATTACATTGTTTTCTACCATTCAAACATATCGATCACCTTCATCCAGATGCAGTAATAGCGATTGCTTCAAGTAAAGATGGAGAAAAAATTACAAAAGATATATTTGGAAATACAATTGGCTGGCTACCTTGGCAACGCCCAGGATTTGATTTGGGGTTGAAATTGATGAAATACCAACAAGAAAACCCCCAACTACAAGGCATTATTTTGCAATCTCACGGATTATTTACTTGGGGGGAGACTTCATTTGAGTGTTATGTAAAGTCTTTATCAATCATTGAAAAATGCGCAGCATTTATAAATCTGCAACAAAAATTTCATAATTACCCGTTTGGTAAACCAGCACTTGAAACTGTAGATTTTGAAAAAAGAAAATCTATAGCAGCACAGCTGCTGCCTGCTTTAAGAAAATATTCTTCATCACAAAATCTTACAGTAGGACATTATTCCGATTCCCAACCTATACTTGAATTTGTTAATTCAACAAACCTTCATTCATTAGCAGCACTTGGTACAAGCTGCCCAGATCATTTTTTAAGAACAAAAATATCCCCCCTAGTACTTGACATTGCCCCAAATCAAATCATCAATAGAGAGCTAGATATTGACAAAACAGTTAGTCAGGCTTTTGAGAAATACAGAAAAGAGTATACTAGTTATTATGATTCTCATAAACACGCAAACAGTCCTTCTATACGAAATGCAAACCCTGTAATTATCTTGCTACCAGGTGTTGGTATGTTTAGCTTTGCAAAAAATAAAGAGACGGCCAGGATTGCTGGAGAGTTTTATACAAACGCAATTAATGTGATAAAAGGAGCTGAAGCAATTTCTACTTACACTTCACTCCCAAAACAGGAAGCATTTGACATTGAATATTGGCTTTTAGAAGAGGCAAAATTACAACGAATGCCAAATCCAAAGCCGCTAGAAGGTAAAATAGCACTTATCACTGGAAGTGGTGGGGGCATTGGCAAAGCGATAGCAAAGAAATTAGCAAGTGAAGGCGCATGCATAGCCTTATCAGATAATTCTAGAGATAGACTAGATGAAACCAAAATCGAATTTGAATCACTATTTGGTAAAGATCGTATTGCATCTTACTTATTAGATGTAACTAACAGTAAGTCTATTAATGAAGCAATGCACCAAATTGTTTTAAAGTTTGGAGGCTTAGATATTTTAGTAAACAATGCAGGAATATCTATTTCGAAAACTATTGAAGAGCATTCTGAAGATGATTGGGATCTTCTTTATGATATACTAGTTAAAGGTCAAATGCTGGTATCACAAGCTGCAATAAAGATTATGAAAATTCAACAGTTGGGGGGAGATATTATTAACATAGTAAGTAAGAATTCCTTGGTGAGCGGTCCTAACAATGCAGGCTATGGATCTGCAAAAGCAGCCCAATTACATTTAAGCAGACTACATGCGGCAGAATTAGGCAATGAGAAAATTCGAGTCAATGTTGTAAATCCTGATGCAGTAATCGTAGGAAGTAATATTTGGAGTAGTGGATGGGCGGCTGGTCGGGCAAAAGCATATGGCATTACAGTTGAAGAGCTACCTCAATACTATGCAAAAAGAACCTTATTAAATGAAATTATCTTTCCAGAAGATATTGCAAATGCGTGTTTTGCATTAGTTGGAGGTCTACTAAACAAATCGACAGGAAACATATTAAATGTTGATGGAGGAATAGCTACTGCATTTCCACGTTAAATTTCTACTCAATGAAACAAGTTGCTTTTGAAATGAAGTTACTACCTAATAATCAGGAAGAGTACAAAAAAAGACATGATGAAATATGGCCTTCGCTAGTGGGGGTATTAAAGCAATCGGGTATCAGCGACTATAGTATTTTTCTAAACCCGAAAACAGATTCGTTATTTGGTGTCTTATCAATTAAAGATGAATTAAAAATTGATGAGCTACCAAAAAATCCTATTATGCAAAAATGGTGGGCATATATGAAAGATATCATGGAGACACACCCTGATAATAGCCCGGTTTCAATGCCGCTAATAAAGGTATTTTTTATGCCCTGAAATATACAAAACTACTTTTATGCGAATTACAAATTCTGATATAGAAATACATAATAATTGTTGCTTCAAAAGACATCAACAAAAATTTAATTTATTGAAGCAAGAACTACCTAATCTTACTGAAATCGTTGAAAAATTAGTAGAATTTAATATTGCAATTCCAAGTTGGGCTCTTGGTACGGGTGGAACTAGATTTGGACGATTTACAGGACAAGGAGAACCGGATAGTATAGAGAGAAAGCTTGAAGATGTGGCAATTTTACATTCACTAAATAAATCAAGTGGAGCCATTTCACTTCATATACCTTGGGATGTACCAACAGATCATAGTGTACTTAAAAATTTAGCAAAAGATCTTGGAATTAAATTTGATGCTGTTAACTCAAATACGTTTCAGGATCAGCCTAATCAAAAACACAGTTATAAATTTGGATCATTACAAAGTACAGATAAAAAGGTAAGAAAGCAAGCCATTGAACATAATATCGAAGTAATTAAACACGGGGAAAGTCTAGGTTCGAAATCACTTACGGTTTGGCTGAGTGACGGTAGTAGCTTTCCTGGCCAAGTTAACTTTCGTAGAGCCTTTCAAAATACACTAGAAAGTCTTGAAGAGATTTACTCATCATTACCAGTAGATTGGAAGCTTTTTATCGAGTATAAAGCCTTTGAGCCTAACTTTTATTCAATGACAATTGGTGATTGGGGACAATCACTTTTATATGCGACAAAACTTGGAAATAAAGCTTTTACACTTGTAGACTTAGGGCATCATTTACCGAATGCTAATATAGAACAGATTGTTGCTCTTTTACTCATGGAAAACAAACTAGCCGGCTTTCATTTTAATGATAGCAAATATGGAGATGATGACTTAACTGTAGGGAGCATTAATCCGTATCAATTATTTTTAATTTTCAATGAATTAGTTGAGGGGATGAATAAACAGAATTTGAATCACGCTACAAGTCTTAGTTGGATGATTGACGCAAGCCATAACATAAAAGATCCATTAGAGGACTTATTACAATCAACAGAAGCAATATTAATAGCCTATACTCAAGCGCTTTTAGTTGAACACTTAGAGCTAAAGCAGGCTCAAGAAGATAATGACATCGTAAAAGCTCAAGAAATATTACAGAACGCGTTCCGAACCGATGTGCGAACTATTGTAGCAGAGGCAAGATTACGTGCTGGCGGCGCTATTGATCCAATAAAGTTTTTTAGAGAAAATAATGTGAGAGCGGCTCTTATTAAAGAAAGAGGCTTAAATTCTGTATCAACAGGATTATAATTATTTATTTATGCGTTCTCCAGTTTTTATAATTTTTGATATTGGAAAAACAAATAAAAAATTTCTACTTTTTTCTAGTAATGGTGAAGTAGTGTTAGAGAATAATATTCAAATTCCTGAGATTAAAGACGAAGACGGTTATCCATGTGATGATATTATTACAATGACTCAGTGGATAAAATTATCAATCAATGAAATAAAGAGCAATAAATCTTATACAATTAAAGGGATTTATTACTCAGCATATGGAGCCACACTAGTTTACCTTGATCAGTTTGGAAATCCAATTGAACCAGTATACAATTACCTAAAACCATATAATGAAAGCACAAAAATATTATTTGAAACAAAATATGGGCCATTAAACATTCTTTCACTCGAAACGTCTTCCCCCTATTTAGGAAATCTCAATGCGGGATTACAACTGTTTCGTATTAAGTATGAAAACCCAAAGCTCTTTTCAAAAATTAGATGGGCACTTCATTTGCCGCAATACCTACACTACATCATTACGGGTAAAATTAATTCGGAAATTACTAGCATAGGTTGTCATACTATGCTCTGGGATTTCAAAAAAAACAATTACCATTCCTGGGTTATTAATGAAGGACTTAATAAATTTTTTCCCCCAATAGTCCCCAATGCCGGATTACATGATAGCACTGCTGCATTAATACCCTACCTAAACTGCATAAACGAACCATTTATTCTAATTTCAACTGGAACTTGGTGTATTAGTCTAAATCCGTTCAATCAGACTTCACTGACAAATGAAGAACTTAATAATGATACTTTATTTTATTTATCACCAAGTGGGAAACCTATTAAGGCATCACGCATTTTTTTAGGAAAAAAGTTTGAATTAGAAATGGAAAGCTTAAACAAATCCAGTATAGACGGCACTGAATATAAAATAAAATATGAAAATATTATAAATGAGATTGTAGAGCAACAAATAAAAAGTACTAATCTTATATTAAATAATACGCAAGTCAAAAATATTTATGTTGATGGCGGATTTAGTAATAACTTAAATTTTATTAACGGACTAGTATCAGCCTACCCTGATTTTCATATTTTTTCAGCAAAAGTACCTCAAGCATCTGCAATCGGGGCTTTACTATCAATAAAAAATTTTAATCAATTAAACTACCAAAATAATTATTTTGTTAAAACCATACAACACTCTTAAATAATTTACAAAAAAGATAAATAATATGAAAATTAAAGTATCAAAATACTTCTTATTTATACTATTCCTAGGATTTGAAATTTCATCGGCACAACCTACTATTTCCCCCATTCAAATTTTAATAACAACTAATCATGGCAACTGGGAATGCAAATTAAGTGAGCCAACTTCATTCAAAATTCAGGTTTTAAAATTTGGTGTGCCACAAAAAAAAGGAACTATTAAGATTCAAATAGGACCTGAAAAAGTTCAACCATTTTATGTTGATTCGCTAGTAATGGAAACAGATTCATATACAACGCTGTCATATACACTTACAACTCCCGGATTTTTAAGATGCATAGTTTCCACTGTATTTGACGGTAAAGAATATCGAAGTCTTAATACAATTGGATATTCAATAAATAATATACACCCAACGACCACTTTGCCAGCTGATTTTGATGCGTTTTGGCAAAAAACAAAGTTAGGTTTAGAAACAATACCTATTGACAGTAAAATTCAGTTTTTACCAGAAAGATCATCATCTAAATCAAATGTTTTCCATATTAATATACAGGGATTTAATAATTCTAGGATTTATGGGATGCTAGCAATTCCTAAAGAAGCGGGAAAATACCCAGCAGTTTTGCAAGTACCTGGAGCGGGTGTTAGGCCATATGGTCCAGATATCGAATTAGCAGATAAAGGAATTATTGTATTAACAATTGGAATACATGGCGTACCAGTAAATATGGATCCAGCCGTATATACTAATCTAAGTTCTGGTCCCCTAAATGGATATTTTTTCTTTAACATGGAGGACAAAGAAAAGTATTACTATAAACGTGTTTATGCGAATGTCATACGAGCGAATGATTTTTTAGTTAGCTTGCCCGAATATGACGGGGTAAATTTAGCTGTTATGGGAGCAAGCCAAGGTGGTGCACTAAGTGTAGTAACAGCAGCGCTAGATAATCGAGTTAAATATTATGTAGCTTTTCACCCTGCTTTATGCGATTTAACTGGCTACTTATATGATAGAGCAGGTGGATGGCCACACATGTTTAGTAAAGATCATCCGCTAAGTAATGGATGGAGAGAAATTGCAAATAAATCGATAAACTCACTATCCTACTTTGATGTAGTAAACTTTACATATTCTATTCAAGCAGAAGGATTATTTAGCTGGGGATTTAATGACGAAACATGTGCTCCTACTTCATTTTATGCGGCATATAATAAGATAACAGCAAAAAAAAATGTGTATGCATTTCATGACACCGGGCATTGGATTTATCCGGAACAACGACAGAAAGCAATACAGTGGCTTATCAAGCGAATAAAACAGTAATTTTAGTTTATATTTTTTAATCACCGTATATAATTAAATTTAGATGAATTACTTATTTACTGCCGCATTATTATTTTTAACAATTACAAGTAATGCACAAAAAAGCCGAAAAGAGATAAATGAACTAATTAATCGCACTATCCCACTCGCAATATCACAATTTTCGAGACTAGACAAAGCAACACCTATAACTAAAATGCCACGATCATATGATCCTAAAGAAAATAAACTTACTACTAGCGATATTAAGTGGTGGTGCAGTGGATTTTTCCCTGGAAGCTTATGGTATTTATACGAGCTGAGCAATAGTGAATTAATAAAAACAATTGCAGAAAAAAGAACAAAAACACTTGAACCATTAAAATATTTCACAGATAATCATGACGTGGGATTTATGGTATTCTGTCCTTTCGGAAACGCATATAGAATAACAGGGGACTCAGCTTATAGAAACATAATTAATACAGCAGCTAAGTCGCTTTCTACTAGATATAAACCAAGTATTAAATCAATTCAATCGTGGGAAAGTAATTCGAAACTTGCTTGCCCTGTTATTATAGATAACATGATGAATTTAGAGCTTTTGTACTGGTCTAGTAAAAATGGGGGTGAAAGTACTTTTAGTGAAATCGCAAATAATCATGCAATTACTACCTTAAAAAATCATTTTAGATCAGACAACAGTAGTTATCATGTTGTGGACTATGATTTAAACACTGGGAATATATTAAAAAAAATTACTTGGCAGGGAGCACATGACACTTCAGCGTGGTCAAGAGGACAATCATGGGGACTTTATGGTTATACAATGATGTATCGATTTACAAAAAATGATATTTATTTATCTCAAGCAAAAAAAATTGCCAATTTTTTAGTTAATCACCCGAATTTACCTAGTGATAAAATTCCCTTATGGGACTTCAATGTAATAAATAATAAAAATACATTACGTGATGCATCAGCAGGAGCAATAATGGCTTCAGCGCTTTTAGAACTTGCAACGTATGTAAACAAAAAAGATAAAAAAATATATATACAAGCTGCAGAAACAATTATTTTATCCTTGGGATCAACAATATATTTATCAAAAGAAGGTCAAAATGATGGCTTTTTACTAAAACACAGTGTTGGATCAATTCCAAATAATAGCGAAGTAGATGTTTCACTTACATATGCTGATTATTATTTTTTAGAGTCATTACAACGATATAAAAAATGGTATTTATAAATACAATTATTATGAAACTAATTCAATTGCGTACGCTGAAAACGCTTGTTGCGATACTTGCATTTACATTACATTGTCAAGGAAAAGTAATATTACCTTCAATTCTAAGTTCTCATATGGTGCTCCAACAAAATACAAAAGTAAAGTTTTGGGGCAAAGGATCACCTAAAGAAGTAATTATAATCAAACCTAGCTGGGATACAGCTTCCTATACAATTACAACTGACGGTAATGCAAAATGGAGTACTTACATAAATACACCTGCTGCTAGTGGACCTTTTACAATTGAAATAAAAGGTTCAAATACTATTTTATTAGAGGACATTCTAATTGGCGAAGTCTGGCTCTGTAGTGGGCAAAGCAATATGGAGATGTCTGGCAATTCACTAAAATTAAGAGAGTCAGTATTAGAGTCTCCTAATGCAACAAATAATAAAATTAGATTTTTTTATGTGCCAAAATCAACTTCCACGTTTCCTCAAGATAATATTGACGACGCAAGATGGGTTGTATGTAGTCCGTCAGAGATGATTCGTTTTAGCGCGATTGGCTATTTTTTTGGAAAAGAGTTAAATAAATCTCTTTCATATCCTATTGGTCTTATAGGTGCATATTGGGGGGGTACTAATGCTGAAGCGTGGTCACCCAATTATCTAATTGAAAATAATAATATTATTAAAAAAGGTCTCAGTTTGGCTACACCTAATCCAGGTAGGCCACATGAAAGTAGCATTGTTTATAATGCTATGATTTATCCTTTAGCAAATTTTAATATTGCAGGCGTAATATGGTACCAAGGAGAGAGTAATACAAACTCATACTTTGCATATGAAAAATTATTTAGGGGAATGATAGATGCGTGGAGAACTGTTTGGCAAAAAGATTTTCCATTTTATTTTGTTCAAATAGCTCCATATAGATATAAGTTTTCGAATGTCGGTGCACTCTTAAGAGAAAAACAAAATATAGTAAGTAAACACCCAGGTACAGGGCTAGTTGTAATTAGTGATTTGGTTCCAGATACTTTAGACATTCATCCAACAAAAAAGATTGAGGTAGCAATAAGGTTAGCAAATTTGGCGCTATTTAATACATACCAATTAAGGCACTTAAAGCCGTTTAGTCCAGAATATAGCAGTCACATAATAGAGAAAGATAAATTCAAGATATTTTTTTCCCACGCAGAAAGTGGCTTTGTATGGGATGGAGAAGAGATAAAGGGATTTGAAATAGCAGGAGAAGATCGCATATTTTATCCTGCAGAAGTAAAATTTGAAAAGAATTATCTAGTTGTATTCAATAAATTAATTGCAAAGCCTATTGCAGTAAGATTTGGGTTTCATAATACAACAGTACCTAATTTATTTAATAAAGAAAGACTACCCGTAAATTTGTTTAGAACTGATAATTGGGAAGTAGCAACAGATCCAATAAAATAAATTACTTTTTTTTGACATAACCTATTGCATCAGCAATTATAAATCCATCACTATTTTCATTTGATATAGTTACAGAAGCTTTGCTATGTGCACTAAATGAGTATTCCCCTAACTTTATTGCAAAGCCTAGCTTATCCCCTTTTTTAAAATTCCAATTAGTTGTTGTTACACCGCCTACATGTTTTATTGATATTGTTGCATTTGAGGCTGCTAGGGTATCAGGGAAATACATTATTGTCAATTGGTAAACTCCGCTTTCATTAATTGGTAATACATATGTACATTCTGCATGCTGCTTCGGACTTGCTTGCAAACAATTATATTTGAAAAGATCTCGCATGCCAGCTATTCTCTTTAGCTCCCAATTACCTGTATATGAAACTTGCATTTTATTATCAGAAGTGATTACTCCCCCTACTAATTTCAATTGCTCTGGCTTGATTCCAAAAGAAGCAGTACCATAAATACCTAAATCAGTAGACTGAGAATAAGGAATTGGGGTAGCCGAAGTGTGATTATTTTTAATATTTAAATCCCAATTTCCCATAATTGTTTTTATTTCTTTTTCACCAGAGTTATATATTACATTATTTTCAATAGTGGTGTTACTTGTTGCCCAATCTAAAAAAATCCCATTGGCCAATGTACGACGAGGTATCCCAGAAGGTAACTGCTCATATCCCCAAATATCATATAGATAGTTATTTAAAATAAAATTTGGAGCAGCTAACCTATTCATTGTCGCAAAATGAATTGCGGCACCGTCTATAGTAGTTTGCATGCAATCATGTATCTCATTATACTCAACTACATTACCGCCTTGATTACGGAAAATAAATATTCCATTTCGAGATAGATTCCTGAAATGATTATGAGCAATATAATTGCCTGGTTCCATTGCCATTGTTGCAGGTCGGGAATCAATATGAACACCCCCACCATAATAACGGATTTTACCACAATTCTCAACTAGATTCCTAGTGATTTGATTTAAAATTGGAAAATACTTTGCAGCTTTATCACCTTTGGTATAAATTTTAGTATCATCCATGTAAGATAAACGTGACCCGGTCATTAAAACTCCACCAGCCCCTGAATTATTGACATGATTGCTATCAAAAATATTATTACGGCTGTCAAGATGCATCCATAGTGCATATCCACCAATGTTATCAAACTTGCATTTACTAACAGAACAAAACTGAGCATTTTCCATTACAATTACTCCGTCAGTATGTACACGTGCTTCTATCTGTCCTAAACTATACGTAGTATGACGAAACTCAAATCCTTCAAATTGTATATGCTTTACATAGGTGTTATTATTAACATCCCCTTTTAGGTAAAATATTCGATTAAGAAAAGGAGCTATTATTGATTGTGAGTTAGGATTCTCGTTATTAAATGGCTTATAGTAAAGCACACCTTCAGAATGGTCAAGATACCATTCACCCTCTGAATCAAGCTCAGATTTGATACCTTCAACCCAAAACCAACTACCACGATCTATTTCAAAGTGCTGCTCACGAGGACCCAATTCTAGTGAACCATTTATGTTATCTACCCCTATTAAATCATTCCACTGGTTAAAAAATCTCCAGCGAGGAACAATATTAATTTGAGCATCGTCTTCGTTTCCCCAACTTTTTGAAACTAACTTAGGTAATATTCTAATTGTACTTCTAATTGTAGTATCAACATAAAGAAATGGATTTTGCTCAGAACTATTAGGGAAACGAGCTCTTATTGCACGTTTTTCACTCACAAAAAGCTGTCTAAAGTTCCATGGTCCTGTGGGCCTTTTTTGATAAGCTTCTGCTTTGAAGACGTCCCTTTTCCAACCCTTTGTATTCGGAATTTTAAGATACCATACACTATCTTTTCCCATATTCCAATTTCCCTGCAAAAGACGTCCACCACTCAAAATAACTTTTTCACCATCTGCAGCTTTCCAAATAACTGGATTGCTAGGAGTACCAGAATCCTCGGGCAAAAATTCAATTGTTTCGGGAATAAAGTATTCGCCTCCCCGAATAATCACTTCAATTCCAATTGTTGGCTTAGTTAGTCGAATTTTTCGTACCGCTTTCTGTGCAGCTTCCAATGTGGCAAATGGGTGAATGTATGAACCATTATTTGTGTCGTTTCCATTTAGTGCAATATAAAATTGTTGCTTACTAGGCAAAGTGAAATATAGTGGGAAAATAGCAATTAAAATATACTTTAACATAAATAGATAATTATCTTTCACGAAAATAAAAGGCGATTGTTCCGTTACTTTCTATGCCTTTTTTATTTGTTCCAGTAACCTTAAAAGTGGCTCGATCAAAATCAGTTGAACTACAATTAAAAATAAAAGTATTATTTTTTAAATTTACTTTTTTTATAAATGTATATGTTGGCGAACTATCAATTGCGACATAGAGTTTGTAATATTTTATACTATCATCTCCTCTCCACGATAAAGAAATTTTATTTTCATTCATTTTATTTATAGTCAAATTTCTTGGTGGATTTGGCTTTGAATGTTTTATAATATTTGTAAGTGTATACGTTTCTCCTTGAGATGTTGGAAATAGAATTATATCATTTGATAATTTTTTAAATTTAATTAATACACCTGATTGATTTTTTAAAATTGCAGTATGTATGTTTGGATAGCGAAGTGTGCAATTTTCACCTGCACGAGAAGTAATATCAATTTGTATTGCATTTCCAGATTGCCATTCGACAGAAATAACAAAATTACCTCTTGCAACTAGTCCTGTATATTTTCCATTTTGCCAAGAAGAGGGCAATGCAGGTAAGGGCTCAATATAACCTTCATGGCTTTGTAAAAGCATTTCTGCAACTCCAGCTGTTCCACCGAAATTTCCATCTATTTGATACGGGGGATGAGTATTCCAAAGATTTGGGTTTGTATTTCTTTTAAGCAGATTTTGGAATAAATGATATGCACTATCACCTTCTTTAGCCCTTGCCCAAGCATTTAAACGATGTGCCACAGCCCAACCCGTAGAAATATGTCCTCGTTCGGAAAGTGAAAGCTTTGCAGCATCCATCCAAGCCTGTGTTTTTGAAGTAATAACCGTGCCCGGATATAATCCTACTAGTTGTGAAATGTGACGATGCTTATATTCTCCTATTTCTCCATATTTATTTTCTTCACGATATTCCTTGATTTGCCCAGACCAGCCAACTTGAACTGGATCTAATTTTCCTAATATTTTTTTAAAGTCAAGAAGACTGCTATTATGATTGTTTAACTCAATTGATGCCTTTAAAACATCGCTTATACATTCGTATATCATTTGCTGATCAAACGCACAACCCACTGACTGATAATAAACTCCTTTTTGACGTTGCTCGGGTGAAGATGAAGGACTAGCTAAATAATATCCTAATGTATCTTTCAAACATTTCATTAAAAAAGTGGCCATAGAAACCATAGCAGGATAATCTGTTTCTTTAAGAATATCCTTATTCCTTGTAAACTGAAACTGATCCCAAAATAATTTTGTTGTAAAACCACCTGTTCCAGGCCCAGAGTGTCCCCCAACACCTAAAATTGCGTAGGGACTAGCCCCAGTTCCAATAGACCACCCATTATTACCCGAAACTGAGTCAAAGTATGCAGGATTAACTCGTTTTATATACTCATCTGCAAGCGTAGATGCTTTTGAACGAAATGCCTGATTATAATCAACATAAGAATCAAAAAGCTCCGCTAAATTAGTATTAAATGCAGGCCAATAATTCATTTGCACATTAACATTGTGCCAATAACCCGAAGTCCAAGGAGAAATATCATATTGACTCCATACACCTTGCAAATTAGCAGGCAACGCCCCTTTTCTAGAGCTGGCAATTAATAAATATCTTCCAAATTGGAAATAGAGCTCCTCTAGATAATTACTATATTTTCCATTTTTATAATTCGTAAGTAGCGAGTCGGTGGGGATTTTAGGAACTAAACTTTTCAAATCTAATTGCGCCCTTGAAAATAATAAATGATAATCGCTTAAGTGTGATTTCAATAATTCAGAGTATGATTTTTTCGAAATAGCATCAAAAACATCTTTAATTTTTGAATGAGGATCAGGAAATCCTTGAAGCTTTTTTTCAGGTATATTTTCAGTAAATATAGTGGGTCTAAGTTGATAGTTTGTAGCTAATGAAATTAATAAATGAGCGCTATCGGCAGCAATAACTTCAATTTCCCCGTTAGCGTTATTTGAATCATTACTCGCAACAACTTTTCCGGAGTAAGAAATAACTTTTATACGTCCTTCATAGTCTATATTATAATATTGCATATTCCCTTTAAGAGTTATTTCATTTCCTTCAGCGTATACAACTCCAGTTCTACCATCCTTTATTTTACTAGTATCGGGATTCCTTAAATAGGGAATAGAAGGTGACAATTTAAAATTTACACTACCAGGCGTATCTGCCTTAATTGAAATGACTATAACCTTATCTGGATAACTAGCAAAGTATTCCCGAGTATAATTAATATTAGCATATGAATAACTAATTGTAGCAATTGCATCATTTAAACTTAAAGAACGCCGATAATTAGATACTTGAGTGTGATTAAACTCAATAAACAATTCTGCAAAAGATGTTAAACTACCAATATTATAGATACCCCGGTTACTTAATGTATTTTCTGTTAATTGAATTCGTTCCGTATCAGTTCGACCAAATAATGAAGCACCAAAAAAACCATTTCCTATTGGCATAGACCAATTTTCCCAATCATAATCATAAGGCTTCCCGCCAGATTTAACAATGGAAAAATCTGCACCACGATTTGGAGCTGGCTTGTCAAACCAAATATCATACCGCTTTTGGCACAAAGCACTCGAAATATAAAATAATAATGATAGAGCAAAAAGCAATCGCATTGTATGAGTATTGATGATTAAAACGAGGCCAGCTTACTGCTCTAACTTATTAATTACCAGCTAAAATTGAGTTTAATTTTTGATTTGAAAAGTACAATTTTTGAGATGCCTGTCTTATTTGAATAACAAAGTCTTCCTTAAATAAAAAATCTATCTAAAGAATTAAATAGCTAAATTTATTTGCTTTCTAACTACTATTAATAAATAAGCCATCATGAAAAAAAAGACTATTTTCTTATTTTTTATTATATGCAACACGGCCCTTTTAACAGCTCAAAAAGGTAAATGGACTTATCTTTTCAACGGGAAAGATTTAATGGGATGGCAGCAATTAAATGGAAAAGCAATTTATAAAGTCGAAAACGGCGAACTCATAGGCGTTACAGTACCTAATACGCCAAATTCATTCTTAGCAACTGAAAAAAAATATTCAGATTTCATATTTGAAGTTGAGTTTAAGATTAATAACCAAATGAACTCCGGAATACAATTTAGAAGTGAGATTAAAGATAGTAATGATAGATGTGCAGTAACAGACAAAAAAACACCTAATAGAGTTCATGGCTATCAGATGGAAATAGATCCTTCCACGAGAGCGTGGAGTGGTGGTATTTATGATGAAGCCAGAAGAGGCTGGTTATATTCTTTAGAAAATAATCCAGCAGCAAAAACAGCTTTTAAGAATAATCAATGGAATCTCTATAGAATTGAGTGTATTGGAAATAGTATTCGAACTTGGGTAAATGGGGTTGCCGCCGCACATGTTATTGATAATGTTACTCCTGAGGGATTCATAGCATTACAAGTGCATCAAATAAATAATTCAGCGGATGCTGGCCAAGAAATTCGTTGGAGAAATATAAGAATTCAGACTGAAAATCTTAAACCATCAGCTCCTGATAATTTGTTTATAATCAATTTAATCCCAAATAATTTGTCAGATGAAGAAATCAAAAATGGAGTAAAATTACTTTGGGATGGAATTACTAGTAATGGATGGCGTGGGGCATATAAAAATGAATTCCCTAAAGATACATGGTATATTAAAGATGGGACACTAAATGTACTAGGTGGCACTGGTGCAGAATCTGCAAATGGTGGTGACATTGTAACAACTAGAGAATTTTCATCATTTGATTTACAATTTGAATTCAAAATTAGTGATACAGCTAATAGCGGTATTAAATACTTTGTAACTGAAAAAGAAAACAACGTCGGTTCGGCAATCGGATTAGAGTATCAAATTCTAGACGATAATAAACATCCAGATGCAATATTGGGAACAAATGGCAATAGAACAATGGCATCCCTATATGACCTTATTCCATCAAAAAAAATTTATGGTGATCGAAATGATAGAAGAGATAGGGTACCTATTGGAGAATGGAATAGAGGAAGAATTATTGTATTCCCTAATGGCAATATAGAACACTGGATTAATGGATGGAAAGTAGTAGAATATCAAAGAGGAACTCAAATGTATAATGCACTTATAGCAAGAAGCAAATATTCAAAGTGGGCAGATTTTGGTATGGCTACAAAGGGTCGAATTCTTCTACAAGAACATGGTACACATGTCTCATTTAGAAGTATTAAAATTAAAGAACTTTAAAATTTTAACATGGCAAATTCTCGACGTAAATTTATTCAACAAACTTTCAAAGCAAGTAGCAGTATTTATCTTGGTGCACTAGCATTTAGTGCTAAAAGTTATGCAAATATTATAGGAGCTAATGAAAAGGTCCGAGTTGGAGTAATTGGGTTTTCTGATAGATTTAAAAACTCATTATTACCATCATTCATGCGTCATAACCAAGAATTGAATTTTGATATCGTTGCCGTATCTGATATTTGGAAAAGAAGGCGACAAGAAGGCGTAGATTACCTTAAAAATAAAATGCAACATGACATTATCGGTTGTGTAAATAATGATGAGCTATATAATTTAAAAAACATAGATGCTGTATTTGTTAGCACTGCTGACTTTCAGCATGCGTTACATACAATAGAAGGAGTTCGTGCAAACTGTGATGTGTATTGTGAAAAGCCGTTTGCTGAAACTATGGAAGACAATCGTGCTGCTCTTAAAATTATAAAAAGTTCAGATAGAATTGTTCAAGTTGGATCTCAGCGAAGAAGTGGTAATAACTATAGAGCGGCAGCTGATTTTATTCAATCAGGTAAATTTGGCCCAATTACGATGGTAGAACTAACCTGGAATGTAAACCAACCAGGACGATGGAGAAGACCTAGTTTGGTAGCCCAATGTAAAGAAGAGGATTTAGACTGGAAGCGATTTTTACTAAATAGGCCTTATGAAAATTTTGATGCAAGAAAGTATTTAGAATACAGATTATTTTGGCCATATTCCTCGGGTATGCCAGGACAGTGGATGAGTCATCAAATAGATACAGTTCACTGGTTTAGTCAGTTAGCACACCCGCGAAGCGTAACAGCAAATGGCGGAATTTATTGGTGGAAAGACGGAAGAGAAAATTGGGATACAACTACTGCTGTTTTTGACTACGGTCCTTCTAATGATAATAATTCAGGATTTCAAGTTGTATTTATGTCTAGAATGCATAATGGTGAAGAAAAACCAGCAGAAATTTATTATTCGAACGGTGGTGAACTTAATTTAATAACTAATAAAATTTCTCCAAATGGCGGACTAAAAGAGAATATGGCAGCAGCAATGCAACTGCAAGCTAACTTATTACCAGAATTAAACTTAACAGATACAATCATAAAGGTTGAGAGCAGTGCCAATACAGGAGGAGATATACTTACATCTTCACATGTAAGAAACTGGATGGAATGCATCAGAAGCAGAAAGCAACCGAATGCCCCAGTCGAAGCTGGATATAATCATTCTATTGCAACAATTATGACAAATGCTGCAGTAAGAACAGGAGGTAAAGCAACTTTTGATGAAAAAACACAGGAAGTAATGGTAAATGGTAAAGTTTTCAAATATTAAATTTACTTACTGCATTCAGTTACTCACTATCAGGCTTAATGATAAACCTTAGACTTTTACGAATTACTTTACCCCAAACTCGATACCCTAATTCATTATAGTGAAGCTTATCATCAAGATAATAAGATTTGATGGGAAGTTGATCGGCGCCAATAAATGAAGGGCCCGCATCAATAAAATAAAGGTTTGACTGGGTAGCAGTAAATTCTTTGATTAGTTGATTGGCCTGTTGCACGCGGTCCCAAGCTGCCCATCGTTTTTCACTCGGCGAAATGGCCAGCCAGCAAATAGGCGTTGTTGGTAATAATGTACGTATCTCCTGAACCACATACCTGTATAATTCCAAAACCTGATCAGGTGCTTTATCTTTTTCTCCGGCAACAATATCATTTCCAACATACATAAAAATTGCCCGGGGGTGATGGGCTCCCACAATTCGTTTTATATAAAAGGCTACATCACGGAGATTACTTCCCCCAAATCCACGATGAATAATTGAAGGATACTTTAAATCAGTGCGAATATTCTTCCACATCCGTATATAAGAGCTACCGATGAATAAGAGTGCAGCATCGTCATATTTTTCTTTGGCATTTAAACTATCAAATCGAGCAATATCTTTTTCCCAACGAAGCGCTCCTTCTCTAGGCGTTGAACTATGGTAGCGTAGCTGCGTATATAACCAATCGCGCATTGACTGAATGGCACTGTCTTGCTTAGCTACATTATTATCCAGCGTATGGCCTGTTTGATAAAATGGCCGCCAACCTGTTGGCACTCCTAGTGACAAGCAACGTTGAAATAAAATATACCCGCCATATTTAAAACTATGATATGCAAAACTGCTATCATAGGGCACCGTTTTATCAACTGTACCGGACACATTAAATAAAGGAGCATCTCCAGGCTGAATCCATTGTGCAGATGGTAATGCCCCCCATGCATTCATAACACCATGCATTCGACTAGAGTAACCAGAATTACCACTCTCGCCGTCCAGCGATCCCCATTTAGCGGTATCAATCAATGAAGGAATTTCTTCTTGATTCATATATGCCATCGCCAAACATGTCATAGAACCAGCTGAACTTCCCGTGATAAATATTTGACTCGTATCAATACGATATTGGTCAGCGTACCGACGAAAAAATCGAATAGCCGCTTTTCCATCTTGCTGAGCTCTATACATTGCCTCTAAATAATTTTGATTGCTTTTAGGGTCCTCGATTCCCAGTCGATAACTAATTGTTGCCGTAACATATCCTAATCTTGTAAAATATTTACAAAGTCGAGTGCCATAAGTGCTATTTCTAGAGCCATTTTGAAATCCTCCACCATGAATAAAAATGAGCAGAGGTCGTTCTTTAAGAGTATCTTCTGCAGGTTCAAAAATATCAAGTAGAAGATCTTCTTCTAGTCCTCTAATATTTTTAGCGCTTCCATATTGAACATTTTTAATAGAATCTATATTGGAAAATATAGCAGTAGCATAGCGTTTCTGTCCAAGAGACACTGAAATAATGAAAATTGTTAAATATATACAAAATGAATATTTTTTCATATTAATTACTCGTACACTCCTAAGAATGTTATAAAAGTTATTTATTATGTAATAAAATAATCTCACTGATACGTTGTGCTAAAGTAATATCGGATGAAAAAGAATTAAATAAAGGAGACCCCACACCAATCGCCACTGCACCGCCAGTTAACCACTCTTGTATATTTCCAATATCTGGTTTAATTCCGCCTGTTGGCATAAAATGAATTCCAGGAAATAAATCTTGTATTGATTTTATATAGGATGGCCCTATTACATGTGCGGGGAATAATTTAATTAATGTACAGCCAGCTTGGGTTGCTTTAAATATTTCCGTAGGTGTCATACAACCGGGGATATAAGGAAGTTGACGAGTCGAACAAAAAGCAGAAACCTCCTCCGCAAAAACAGGACTAATTAACAGATCGGCACCCGCATCAGCAAAGGATAACGCATCTGCACCTGTATAAATAGTTCCTACGGCCAATTTTAAAGAAGGATATTCATTTTGCTGAACTTGTTTCATGGCTTTGAAATTCGCTAAAGCCTTGCCACCACGATTCGTAAATTCAATAACCCTAATGCCTGCTTTATATAAATTACGCAGTCTGCTGATACATACATCGGGGTCATCATGATAGTACAAAGGCAGAATTACCTGCTTAGATAAAGACTCAATGAGGGTAGTGTACGTTAGCATTACATTATTTTATTAGGTTACCCACTTTATTGCTATACTTTAAAATAATTGACAGCATTATAAAAACATATTTGTTGAATCTGCTCTCCCATCCACTTTTCATCACTAGGAAGTTCTCCATTTTCCATCTCCTGCCCCAGTAAATTACAAAGGATTCTTCTAAAATACTCATGCCGCGGAAATGAAAGAAAACTTCTCGAATCCGTTAACATACCCACAAATCGGCTAAGCAACCCCATATTACTAATAGCTTGTAAATGTTGAAGAATACCCTCTTTCTGATCGTTAAACCACCAGGCTGCACCCAATTGAATTTTTCCAGGAAAGCTGCCATCATTGAAATTACCAATCAATGTTGCAAGCGGATGTTGATCGGCGGGGTTAATGCTATAAAGAATGGTTTTAGCCAATTGATTAGTCTGATCAAGTCGATCTAAAAACTGATTAACCTGACGCATGTCTGTTGTGTTTCCCATTGCATCCCATCCCGTATCAGGACCCATTTGAGCAAACATGCGAGAATTCCCATTCCGAATTGGTCCAATATGGTATTGCTGGACCCAGTTTTTTTCATGCCCCCATTGCGCAAAAAAATACAAAAGTGCCGACTTAAAAGAATTCACCTCTTCTTGGTTTAAGGGGGCACCCTTTAATAATTTATCAAAACTCGCCCTAAGTGATGAATCGGTAAAAGGTTGTGCATATAATTGTTCAACACCATGATCGGAGGCAACACAGCCTAACGAATCAAAAAAATCATGACGAGCGCGAAGTGCCTGCAAATAGTTATCAAAATTATGTATCGTCACATTTGCAGCAGCCTCTAATTTTTTTAGATAGGCGAGAAAGACAGTTGTGTTTTCAACGGCCATGGCCTTATCAGGCCTAAATGTAGGCGCCACTTTAAAAGATAATGATTGCTTATGTAGTGAAGCATGGAATTGTAAATCATCAGTCGGATCATCAGTAGTACCGACAAATTTCACTTGCATGCGCGTCAAAAGTGCTTGTGGTGTGTAGCCAGCCCCTTTTAATTTTTCATTGGCATTGGCAAAAACAGATTGAGCTGTATTGGCATTCAATAAATCAGTGATGCCAAAATAACGTTGTAGTTCTAAATGTGTCCAGTGAAATAAAGGATTCCGAAAAGTATAAGGAACAGTTTTAGCCCAAGCATCAAATTTTTCTATTGGAGAGGCATTACCGGTAATAAACTTTTCATCAATTCCATTGGCCCGCATCGCACGCCATTTGTAATGATCGCCATCCAGCCATGCTTCCGTCAAGTGTTGAAAAGGAGTATTTTGAGCAATCCGTTCAGGAGAAAGATGATTGTGGTAATCAAAAATCGGTAGCGCTTTAGCGTAAGTATGATACAGACGCTGTGCCGTTGGATTTTCTAATAAAAAATCCTCTCCCAAAAATTGTTTAGTCATTTTCATAAAGTGATTTATAAATCCCCCACTCCAATCCTCTTAATTCTGCTAAGCCACGTAAGCGGCCAATGGCAGAGTACCCAGGATTTGTTTTCTTTTTTAAATCATCCAGCATTTGATGCCCATGATCAGGTCGCATGGGAATAGAGGCTTGGCGACGATACATTTCGGCAAGTAGATTTTTCATTACGCAATACATATCAACATCACCCTCCAAATGATTGTCTTCATAAAAATCTCCCCACTCATTTCGCTTCGTGCTACGCAAATGAACAAAATGAATTCGATTGCCAAACTGTGCTACCATAGCAGGCAATTGATTATCTACGCGCACGCCAAAAGATCCTGTACAAAAACAAAGTCCATTGGCTGGAGACGGAACCGTATCAAATAAATACTGCAAATCAGCTGCAGTAGAAACAATACGGGGTAACCCCAATAGCGAATAGGGGGGATCATCTGGATGAACCGTCATACATTGTCCGTTTTCTTCAGCAATTGGTGTTACTTCATTTAAAAAATGAATCAAATGTGAACGCAACCGACTTGCATCAATTCCATCATAAGCTGCTAGCGCTTGTCGGAAACTTTCTATTGTAAAACTCTCCTCACTACCAGGAAGGCCCTTGATAATATTTTTTGTTAACAACTCCTTCTCCGCATTCGACATGGAAGCAAATCGTTGGGTGGCGCGTGTTATCTCATCAGCCGTATAATCGGCCGGAGCATTTTTACGTTCTAATACAAATAAGTCAAATGCAATAAAAGCAGCACGTTCAAAAAAAAGTGCTAAGGATCGATCGGGCTGTGGATAAGCTAAATCCGTACGCGTCCAATCCATAACAGGCATAAAATTGTAGGTAATTACTTTTATACCACAGCTACCTAAATTCTGAAGAGACTGTTTATAATGATCAATGTATTGCTGAAAACCTGGACGCTGCGTTTTAATATCCTCGTGAACAGGTAAGCTTTCAACTACAGACCAAACCATTCCGGCAGCGGCAATTTCTTGCTGACGTTTTTTTATTTCTTCAATGGTCCAGATAGCTCCATTGGGAATATGATGCAAGGCAGAGACCACATCAGTACATCCAGCCTGACGAATATCCCATAAACTAACGGGGTCATTAGGACCATACCAGCGCATCGACTGTTTCAATAGGTGAGTAGTATGTGATTGCATGCGTTTCGAATTTTATACACCGCTAAAGGCAGAAAAGCCCCCATCAATAGTAACCGTAGTGCCTGTTACAAATTTTGAAGCATCACTCAAAAGCCAAATTAATCCACCTTCCAGTTCCTCAGGGCTTCCTAGTCGCCCAAATGGTGTTTGCTGAATAATTTTTTGTGCACGCGGTGTAAATTCCCCCTCTTCGGTGGTTAATAATTTTCGGTTTTGTTCAGTTAAGAAGAACCCGGGTACCATCGCATTCATTCGAATGCCATCACCATACCGATGAGCTAGTTCGACAGCCATCCAGCGAGTAAAAGCTTCTACCCCTGCTTTTGCTAAACTATACCCAAGCACACGCGTCAACCCTTTGGTAGCACTAACAGAAGAAATATTAACGATGCTTCCTTTTTTTGCTTGTGCCATCTGTTTACCAAAAATCATAGAAGGTAAAACGGTACCCATCAAATTCAATTCAACTACTTGCTGTAAAGCTGAAAAATTCAAATCAAATAAATCGGCACTAGGATCAATTACAGCCCCCGGTAAATTTCCACCTGCTGCATTCACTAATCCATCAATGGAACCAAAGGATTGAAGCACTTGCGCAGAGGCGTTGGACAAATCACTCTCTTTTAATACGTCTGCTTTGATCGCAATGGCTTTTCCCCCGGCTGTACATACAGCATGGGCCCTTGATTCGGCTATTTCCATATTTCTGCCTAACAACACCAACTGCCCACCAGCTCGAGCGATTGAATTGATAAAAGAAGCGCCTAATACCCCTGTGCTTCCAGTGATGATAATTGTCTTGTTCTCCAAACTAAAATGATCAGCCATCTGCTATTATTTATTGAACGGTAAATTGACGATGTAGTTTTATATTAACTGAGGAGCTTCCTACTAACAATTCAAAAACACCAGGTTCTAACACCCATTTATTGTTGCGTGAGTAATATTTTAAATCTGCGGGATGTAATATAAATGAAACAGTTTTAGTTTCACCGGGCATTAAAAAAATACGTTCAAATCCTCTTAATTGACTTTCATACACTGTTACAGTGCTAACAAGATCTTTTACATACAACTGCACCACTTCTTCCCCGGCAACTGCACCTGTGTTTGTAACATCCAAATGAATAAGTAGACTATCGGTTGAATGGAGCAAGGAATCTGATAGGGTAAGATTTGAAAATTCAAATCTTGTATAACTCAGTCCATGCCCAAATGGATATAAAACGCCGTACACATTAGTTTTACCAAATCCATTAGGACCGTCTCCAGGTTGCCCAGCATGTGAACCAGGTTTAAATGGAAAATTATATTCGATTTGTCCAATAGATTTTGGAAAGGTGATAGGTAACTTTCCTCCAGGATTATAATCTCCAAACAGCGTTCTCGCAATAGCTGTTCCACCATTTGCCCCTGGAAACCAGGCCTCCAGAATAGCAGGGATATAGCGATCAGCCCAATTGATAGTAAGCGGTCGACCATTTATCAAGATCAATACGATGGGCTTGCCTGTTTTTTGAAGCGCTTGCAATAGTAATAATTGCTTTCCCGGTAAATCTAAGGAAGTGCGACTACGACTTTCTCCCACTAATGACTCTTCTTCTCCCACTACTGCAATAATTACATCGGCCGTAGCGGCTGCTTGCACCGCCCTATCAATGTGCTGTTGTTCCTCAGTAGTAATAACCGCAGGAAACAATTCACTTTCGGGCCAATTAGCATCAATAGTCTCGCAACCTTTTTCATACACCACGCTGGCAAAGTCGCGTGCGTAATTTTTTATACCTTCTAAAACGGATTCAACAGGTACATTGTTAGGGCCATATCTACTCAATGAATGAAGAGTATCGGCTGCTAAAGATCCTGTTACTAAAATACGTCGAGTGTTTGCTTTTTTTAAGGGTAAGGTCTCATTAGTATTTTTTAATAACACCAAACTCTGACGAGAAAGTTCAGCTGCTATTTGCTGTGCTTTTCGATTGTGCACTAGAGAATCAGCATCGGCAGGATTAACATACGGGTGATCAAATAATCCAAGTTTAAATTTAACACGCAATACATCGGCCACTCGAGCATCTAAAACTGAGGTAGAAACAGTGCCTTCTTTTACCAACTCCCGTAAAGGAAGTACATATTTATCAGGCGCATCAAAATTGGTACGCACATTTAACCCCGCTTGTATCGCTTGACGCACCGCATCCTTATAGGTAGGCGCTACATGATGCTTAGAATAAATATATTCTACTGCCTCACTATCAGAAACCACATAACCATCAAACCCAAAAACTTGTCGTAACAAGGTTGTTAAAAAATAATAACTCCCAGTAATAGGTTCTCCATCCCAATCATTATAACTACTCATTACCCCTACAGGCTTGGCTTCTTGAATCACACGCTGAAACGGATACAGGTAAAGTTCATGTAACTCACGAGGACTTACATGCGGATCGGTTCGCGCATTACCATCACGTCCACCTTTGGGGACACTGTAAACTGCAAAATGCTTTAGGGTTGCACCCACACCTTTTGATTGAACCCCCATCACCATCTGCTTCCCTAATTCGGCTACTAAAAAAGGGTCTTCGCCATAACACTCCACCACACGTCCCCAGCGTGGATCACGAGCCAAGTCTAAAATAGGTACATAAACATTAGTGTATCCCAGTGCATGTGCTTCTTGGCCAATAACACGTCCTGCCTGTAACAATAAAAATTTGTTCCAGGTACTTCCCACTGCAATAGGCGCAGGTAAAAGCGTAGCACGATCATGCGCTAAACCATGAATTCCCTCATTAGTAAAATCAACAGGAATGCCTAAACGAGTCTGCTCAATAAACCAACGCTGTACGGTGTTAATCGCCGCTGCATGGCGTGGATAAGGAAAGGATAATGTGGTTTGGGTTTGTTTTCGAAAGGTAGTATTGTTAAGGTGCTCATCAATATTGGCAATCCCATCCTTCCAGAGTTTCGTTTTCCAGTTATCAGCAGGGAGCGAGTCTTTTAAAACACGTCCATAGCCATAAAGCGTAGCTAATTGGGCCGTTTTTTCATCCAGCGTCATTTGACGCAACAAATCAGTGATACGTTGTTCAACAGGCCTCTTCGGATCCTCAAACACATCTTTCTTACCATTTTTATTAAAATCAATATAATCGGTATGGTAAAGATCGGACTGTGCACGGCTCACCAACTGTGAGAAGCAAAAAGCAAATAAGAGCAAATATCGTTGCATTAGGGATGAAGTGATTTCAGCAGAAAATTACGAAGACTATACTTACGCAGATTGAGTTCTTTCATATAATCAACCAACAAGGGATAGGGTTCGTATAAATTATTAACAATGCCTTTGTTGGAGTCATTATTAGAGGGGTCGGTAGTAAGATCCGTTGGATCATTGTCTTGATACCGAAACCAATGCCAACCCACGCAACTAGGGGCGGCCAATAGTTGTAAACAAAAGTTTTGATAATGCAGCCCTCTGTCATTTTGCGTATGTACCAGCCAGCCTGCCCCAGAAATATTTGCAAGCCCGGCGTCCGTTGCTTTGGTATAAAATTCAGTAATAAAAAATGGTTTTGTCATCCAACTAGACCAATACGTTCGATGTGAAGCCTGCAACTCCCAATATCCATAATAGTTGATCGAATGAATATCAACAAATCGATCGGCTACTCTCAAAAGGAAAGGATTATTTTTTGCAGCAGCATGAATGCGACTCCCTATATATAAATGGTTAGGATCTTGCTGTTTTATAGCGGTTGCTACCACATTAAAATAAACAGTAGCTATTTCACCTATAAATTCTTGCTTTTGTACAACCGACAGTTGTGCGGGCGTTGTATTATTTTTTTGACAATACTGTAATAATGCAACATAGACGGGATTAGACGGATTAGATATTCGTCGAACAGCATCTATCTCGGGCGTTAAGAAAGCAATTTCGTTATCAGAAAAATGACCAAACAAAGCCGGATCACTGGCTGTGCTCTTTAATACTTCCGTTTTTCGTTGACAATACGGAGCAAATTCAGCATCCAAGATAAAGGAAATAGCAGGATGGCCTTTACGAGTAGAATCTAGTTTAACAGCCTCACGAATGTAACCAGCCAATAATCCTAACTGTGTAGTGTAAGAAAACTTTTTAGAAGTCGACTGGTGGTTAACTGCTACTACGTCCTCATCGGCGGACCAGGAGCCCGCCATATTGAAGCCTGTCTTATTCAATAGTGATACTGTAGACTGCATCCAGTTAAACGAGGTTTGAAACTTTTGCGCAAACATCTCCTCATTACGAGGAGATTTTCCTAGACGAATACTATTGACAGCAGTTACAATAAATTCATGCCCGTCAGGATCAACAATAATCCACCTTTCTGCTAAAAAAAGGGTATAAAAAAATCCAGTGGCCTTATGAGATGTCAACACATCTCCTCCATAAATACAAACTTTATCGGTGCGTTTTTGTCGATATCCTGCTAGCTGATCAACCGAGTGTGTAGGATAGGTTTTCCAATTTGAATATTGTATTCGTCGTAAACTATCCCGACTCCACTCCTTTGTTTCAATTAAATGTGTACCCGTAAATTGAATGGGTTGCGCGAAACCTCGTCCTGCAACACAAAAAAGTAGAAAGAATAGATAATTTAAGTTGACTGTTCTCATAAAAATAGAGGGAGCGGCAGTACCGCTCCCTCAGTATAAAATGCTAAAAATTAATACCCATTATTCTGCGGCATCACTTTTGTTAGATTCGCGTCAATAACACTTTGTGGTATTGGTAAAATAGTATCCCGCAATGTAATCTTGGTACCCGCATAGACATTATATTGTTGCGTTCGGGCAAACCAAGTACCCGTACGAAGCAATGTATAGCGACGGTGTTCCTCTGTAACTAATTCTCTAGAACGCTCATCTAAAATAAACGATAGTGTTACTTGAGCAGGAGTAATGGGTGTTGCATTCGCTCGTGCACGTAATGTATTTAATGTGGCGGCCGCTCCATTTAAATCATTCAAATAAAACTGTGCTTCCGCTAATATCAAATAAGTCTCGGCTAAGCGCAAATAGATTTGATCATTGTAGTTCGATGAATTTTGTACATCAGCAATATCAGCAGGCGCCCAATCCCACTTGGTGATACTTGGCCAGTTAGAAGCACTGGTAGCATTTGGAGCTGGCTCAGTACAATTGACGCTCAAGCGAACTGTATCAATACCTAAGCGTCCACCCGCAGGTCCTGACGTGTAGCCAGGTGTTGCACAAGTGGCTGCTGCATTAATATTAACATTTGTAGGAATAGAAGCTGGGTTATTCATTAAATAGAAAAAACGCCACGCAAAAGAAGATCCTCTATGATCAGTAGCTCCATATAAAGAGAAAGCATATTTAGTTACTGCAAAACGTCCTAAACCACGCCCCCCATTTTCAACAGAATAAGTGATGGGTGTTTTAGAAGGACTGCCTACTTTAATTTCATTATAGCGATTTACCCACCAACGACGCATAATGTTTGCATCTCCCCCATTGGATAAATATTCGTTTTGAATTACCCACAATACTTCGGTATTTCCTTGACTGCGGTTGGAGTTACCATCCAAGAACATATCGGTAAAGGGAGTGCCTGGCTTACTAGCATTGATGCCATAGCGCGCAGTAACCAACCTATATTTTGTATTTTGAATAACGGCTAATGCTTTGTCGCGGGCCTTTGCATAGTCACCCATAGCGAGATAGAGCTCTGCTAAATAGTGTTGTGCCACTACTTTACTTGCTCGTCCTTCAACAACTGGCAAATCACTCATCCCTGCTTCCGCATCTAATAAATCTTTTTCCATTGCCTGACGAATAGTAGCAACAGGTGTCCGTTCCCAATCTGTACGGATAGTGCTTCCTTTAGATTCTACCAGATTTAATGGAACGGCACCAAATAAATAAGTAAGATGGCGGTAAGCCCAAGCACGCATCAATTTTGCTTCGCCAACAATTTGTGCTTTTTCAGCAGCGGTCCAATTTATACCTGTCGTGTTTGAACGATCAATGAGCGTATTCGTAGCATTTACTACTTGATACAACCACTCCCATACACGTTTGATATAGCTATCACTTGGATTTAAGCGCACACCAAAATCATTAAACACTTGCTCAGGCGCATTTCCTGCAGGTCGCAAACTGTACGCATTGTCAACCCCAATAAAAGCAGGTGTCATTGCCATATCATTGGACGCACCGTTGATTCCTTTTCGCTCAGCACGCCAGAGATTATAAATGCCGTACAAGCCTGACTCAAAACCGGCTTTGTTGACATACAAATTATCAGGAGCAATCTCGGCAAGCGGCTTTTCAGTTAAGAAATCTTTATTGCAGCTTAATGAAAAAGCTACCAACAAAAGAAAACTATACGCTAATTTATTTTTCATAGTATGATGATGTTAGACTTAAAAGTTAATGTTGACGCCTAAAATGAATTCTTTTTGCAGTGGTAAACCATATTGATTAGTTAGCTCAGGATCTAATGCTCGATACTTTGTAAAAGTGGCCAAGTTTCTTCCCGTCACATAAATCTTGAATGAATTTACTTTCATCAACTTAATAACAGAAGGCTTTAATTCATAACTGACAGAAACATCTTTGATACGAACAAAGTCGGCATTGTCATAAAAGTTTACACCCAGCGGGTTAGCATTAGCATCATTAGCAAAATGCCTACCATTTGGATTGGTAGGAGACCACCAATCTTTTTTGGTGGTATTACGACGAACATCCGTAAACACGTTGTCGTCCTCATAAGGATTACGCTTGGTCACACCACGTACCCCATGCATGAATACCATTAAAGACAATCCTTTGTACTTAAAGGTGTTGGTCATTCCCCAAATAAAGTTGGGATCTTCTTTCCCAATGATGGTACGATCGAGTGCATTTATGATTGTATCACCATTTACGTTTTTCACACGGACCCATCCTGGCTTAGCTGTTTTTTGTACAGATTTATCTACGTCAGCCTGAGAAAGGAAAACACCATCATAAGCCAGTCCATAAATTACATTGATGGGACGACCAATAAACCAACCATTGGCTACATCATCTTTACCATCTCCATATAAATCAACGATCTTATTGGTATTGTGAGAAAAATTCAGGTTAGTAGACCAAGTGAAATCTTTTTTCTTTACTGTCGTTACATTCAACGCAACTTCAAATCCTTTATTGGCAGTTTTTCCTATGTTTTGCAATATTCTAGAAAAACCCTGTACAGACGAAATCGCTCTGTAGAGCAAAAGATCCTCCGTATTTGCGTCATAATAATCGAAGGAGCCTTGGATTCTGTTTTTAAATAAACCGAAATCCAATCCCAGCGTGCGAGAAGTAGTTGACTCCCACCCTAATTTATCATTTGCTAAACTACTTGGAACATACCCAGGCAACACAGTGGTTCCCGTTAAATAAGGAGCGCTTGTCAATTTTGCTAGTGAACTGTAGGAAGAAACAGCTTGATTACCATTAATTCCATAAGAAAAACGGAGCTTCAAATTCGAAATCGCTTTTACACCCGCTAAGAAATTTTCACGATGAAGATTCCACGCAAAGGCAGCAGAAGGAAATAATCCGTATTTATTATTCGCACCAAAACCAGAGTAGCCATCGCGACGCGCCGTAAGTGTAACTAAATACTTTCCATCCCAGCCATAATTCAAGCGTGCCATTTGTGAAATAAGGTTCTGCTTGAAATTAACTGCGCTTGAGGTAAGTAAGGTAGCGGCACTCATTTGATAGTTGGTCAACACATCGTTAGGAAATCCTTGACCATCTATCTGATCACGGTCAAATTGATTACTTTGACTACTGTACAATGCAGTAAAGTTGATTGAGTTTTTACCAAACTCTTTATTATAGGTCAAGATATTTTCTAGTGTTATGTTACGACCCGTAGAGTTATAATTGGAGGCAACACCATTAGCCTCATAACCCACAGCAACATTCCGCCCCCAATAGGTTTTTCTAAAAATGCTTTCATATTCTAGTCCGCTATTCAGTTTATAAGAAAGCCCTTTTATAAATGGAATATCAAATCGAATATTATTGGTCATAAATACTCGATACGAATTATCGGTATTCTTCACTAGTAAATTAGATAGTGGATTGCGGGCAGGAGGATAATCCGCATAGGCGTAAATAGCAATACTTCCATCCGCATTGTAAGGGCGAGTCAACGGATTAAAGAAATTGGCGCCACCTCCTGTATTACGAGAATCAGAAAATTCAACAGGTAATCCATCTCTATCTTGATAGGAAATTTGTGAAGAGGATCCAAACGTAATCCATGGTGCCACTTTTATTTCCAAATTGGGTCGGATTGTATAACGTTTAAATCGATCGTTGACAGAAACCCCTTTTACATCTAGAAAAGTGCCGCCAAAATAATAGTTAACACGATCCGTTGCGCCGGAAGCAGAAATAGAATGTTGAGAACGAGCTCCCTCTTGTGTAGCTAAATCATACCAATTTACCCATTGTTTGGCATCATAAATTTCCTGCTCCGCAGCAGACACGGTATTAGGTGCATTCAAACGGGTTTTTTTAAAATTATAAAACTCTTCACCATTTAAAAGCTCGGGCTTATTGGTAAGTTGTTGAATACCTACAAAACCATCATAGGTTAAGGTGAACTTATCTTTCTTACCTTTTTTTGAGGTAATGATAATTACTCCATTAGATCCTCTTGAGCCATAAATGGCAACTGCAGATGCATCTTTCAACACTTCGATAGATTCGACATCACTTGGATTAAGTTCTGAAATACCTCCTTCATAAGGAACACCGTCCCAGATAATCAATGGACTATTACTGGCACTTATAGAATTACGGCCCCGAATGAGAATTGATAGATCATTTCCTTCGGCACCGCCGCTATTTGTATTAATTCGTAAACCGGGAACAGCACCTTGTAAAGCTTGTGCAATATTGGTATTCGGTAATTGTTGTAAGCGGTCTTTAGATAAAGTAGCAACAGAACCCGTTACGTCACGTTTTTTTTGCGTACCATATCCCACCACTACTACATCATCCAGTCCTACTACATCTTCAGCAAGTGTAATGGTTAGTGAGTTGTTATTATTCACAGCTACTTCACGTGTTACATATCCAACGCTAGATACTACAACCACAGAAGCGGAACCATTGACAGAAATGGTAAAACTTCCATCTTCATTGGTACGAGTACTGAGATTGGAATTTTTTTGTGCAACTGTTGCACTCTTGATGGGCTGGCCGGCAGCATTCAGTACTTTTCCAGTAACAGAACGGGTTTGCGCAAAAAGAATACATGTGAAAAGGAGCGCTCCTACTAGAGCGGTAAGTTTTTGAAACATGGCAAGCAGTTTAATTTTCAGTCTTTTACAACAGATTGAAGGCTGAAAAGTTAGGAAGCCTTTTTAGAGGGAGGGCATTTTTTTACGATATCGTTTTCGCTTTATTTCGTAAATTGTGCAAGCGCTTAAAACACATATAACATTGAATATTAAGACTTTAGCAAATGAATTAGGGCTTTCAATTGGTACGGTTTCGAAAGCATTACGAAACAGCCACGAAATAAGTGAGGGCACCAAAAAACGCGTTTTGGCAAAAGCCAGGGAATTAAACTACCAGGTTAACCCGTTTGCCAGCAGTCTCCGAAAACAAAAAAGCAAAACAATAGCCGTGGTTATTCCAGAGGTAGCCAACAATTTTTTTGCATTAGCTATCAATGGGATTGAGGATGTTGCCTTAGCAAAGGGGTATCATGTACTAATCTATTTAACGCATGAGGATGTAAAAAAAGAAATCACCATTTCGCAATTATTACAAAATGGCAGGGTGGATGGAATTTTAATGTCACTATCGGCACAAACTAAATCGAAGAGTCATTTAGTAGCACTGCGTGAAAAGGAAATCCCACTGGTTTTTTTTGATCGAGTAGCCGATGAATTTGATGTGCCAAAAATTATAACAGATGACTTTGATATCAGCATCAAAGCAACCGAGCACTTATTAAAAAATGGATGTCGTCAAATTGCTTATTTATCGATATCTAACAATATTTCGATTGAGAACCGAAGAAGGAGTGGGTACGAAGAAGGATTAAGACGAAACAATATTGACATCGATGAAACGCTCATTATAAATTGTGAAGACGAAGCAACAAGCCGAGAAAAAATTAAACAGTTGTTGCATCGTGAAAAAAAAGTAGATGGAGTTTTTGCATCCGTTGAAAAACTCGCCGTTATGACCTACGAGTTATGTAGAGAAAATAATATTCGCATTCCAACTGATTTAAAAATTGTAGGGTTTTCCAATTTATATACGGCCGCACTCTTGAATCCTTCTTTGACTACTGTAACGCAGCCCGCATTTGAGATGGGCAAGCAGGCTGCCACCGTTCTTTTCAAAATGATTGAAAAAAGGGGACATCACTTTTTACAAGAAAATACTGTTATCCCTTCAAAACTGATTATTAGGGGATCTTCCATTGAATAATGGCCAGAAAGATAATCGACTACTTAGCTATTTTTTTATAGCGTAAGAGCGCCTCGATAAAATAATTGTCAGCATAAATAATAGGCACATCTATGTCCTTGTTTTCAGGTTTATTGCCCGTAGAGGATAACAGAAATGCATTATTAGTTTGATTACTTAAATACGGATTGGTCGATAAGTGAGCTAACATCGCGGTAGCAGCAGAAAAATATTTTTTGGATAAGAAGGAATCCGAACAAAGTACAGAAAGTTCCAATAATGCCGATGCTGCTATGGTTGCAGCAGAAACATCACGAGGTGCAGTAGGTATGGCGGGGTCGTCAAAATCCCAGTAGGGAATGTAATCGCTGGGCAATCGCTTCAAATATAGATCGGCACCGCGCATGGCTGTTAATAAAAAGGAATCTTTTTTTGTTTCTCGAAACGCCATAGTAAATCCATAAATTGACCAAGCTTGTCCTCTGGCCCACATGCTGCTGTTAGCATAACCCTGGTGTGCAAGGTGTTGGAGTGGCTGTCCCGTAATAGTATCATATACAAGTACATGATAAGTACTAAAATCAGAACGAAAATGATATCGCATTGTCGTTTCAGCATGGCGCACCGCACACTCATATAGTTTTTTTGAGCCCCCATTTTTTGAAGCCCAAAACAAAAGCTCGATATTCATCATATTGTCAATGATCGTATTGTGCGGCCAACCTCGTTCTATCCCCCTTGCACGCCACGATAAAATAGTGCCAACTCTTGGATTAAATAAAGTAGCTAATGAATCGGCTGCTCGTAATAATATTTTTTTATACGCGGCGTTGTGTGTTAAACGATATCCATTCCCATAGCTGCAAAAAAACTGAAAACCCAAATCGTGATTTGATACAGCCGTATCTATAATGTGGGTTAATTTTTGTGATGCTGTCTCAGCAGTTCTTTTCCAAAAACTATCTTGTGTGCTTTCAAAGAGATACCACGCAACCCCAGGCCAAAAGCCACTACGCCAATCCGCAATAAAATTATTTGTCCAAGATTTTTCAGCTTTATTGATTACAACAGGAGCGGTTAAATCAGTCTAGCTATTTAACGCAGTCAATTTCGCTTTTGCTGCACAGTATTGTAAAAGGAATTGATTGGCAGAAGATGAGTAGTTGTTTTGTTGACAAAACCCTCTTTCAACTCCTATAAAAAAACACAAAGAAGAATAATCTAAAATGTTGCAAAGACATAGATCAATTTATAAAACAGCAATTTTTAAAGGATTTTGTAACTGCTTTTGCACAGTATTCAAGTAGTCAAACCATGCGCTTGCAGATGTAATAATTTTTGCTTTATCCCAAGCTGCGCCTGTGTAATAAACAATGGGAGATTGGCTTGACGTTTTTAATGAGGCTAGAAAGTGTGCAGTAGTAATTTTTATATCCCCAATAGGCTGTAAAAAAATACAGCCCACTCCTGTTGTGCCATTCTGTAGATGGGAAGGCTCCCAATACCCCATATATCCCTTGGTCTGCTCAAACATTACAGCGCCGGCTTCTTTACGCCGAATAATTCCTACCACCACTGGCAAAGAATCAGTAGCAGCATAGTTATACGCTACTTCCACACGACTTAATTGCATCCCTGCGTCAAGTGAAATCGTCTTAGTCATACTCACTTTTTTTCCAGCAACATCCCAATCATCATAAGTAAGTCGAAAAGTTGAGCGAAGCGGGCCATTATCTAATACCTCCCACTTCCGATAATTAGCAGGATAATATATAGAGTCATTAACAATTGGAGCAATATTACCCGCTCCTAATGTTAATCCCACATGATAATAGTCCATTCCATCACCATGATCCACATGATACTCACCACGTTGGTATCGATCATTGATGACCATTTTATCTGTTCTCTTTACCCACACATCAATTCCATTTGCGTTTTCTTTTGTGCCTTCAAGGGCTTTCCCATATACACGAAATGCAATACGGTCATTTTCCCACGCAAAATCATCTTTACGCTCGGGTACATATCGGCAAAATGTTTTGGTAACAAATGGGATGTGGCGCCCTTTTTCTAGTCTTATTTTTTTTGTGGCACGAGCAGCAATACTAAGTTGTACAAGCAATCGATGCGGCATTTTATTTCCCTTGTACTCAATCTGATAAGGTAGTTCTTGATTTGTTGATCCGTCAATGAGCCGAAATTCATCGTTTGGTACGGCAGAATTTTTAGCAATGATGGACGCCCAAGGTATTTCAATAACATGGTCAACAAATGCTATGGAAGATTCATTAGTTACCGATATGGAAAGTGGGCTTATTGGTTGTGCATTTGTACAAAACCCAAGCAGTAGGAAAAAGAAAAAAGATAAATATTGTTTATGTAAAGAATGCATAAAAAAATAATTAAGAATCAATTTTTTTAAAACTAGGTACCAAAAAATGCATCAACAGCCAGGCTACTAAATAGGCAAGCCCACAAATGATAAACATAATAAAGTACCCGGTATCCTTTTCGCCAACTGATTTGTAATAATCAAACAATACTCCGGCTCCTCTTGCAATTAATATTCCCCCCACAGCACCGAGCATACCACCAATACCTGTAACCGAGGCGGTGGCAGATTTTGGAAACATATCACTGACCGTTGTAAAAATGTTAGAGCTCCACGCTTGATGTGATCCCATTGCACAGCCAATGATGACCACCGCAAACCACATATTAAAACTTCCTAAATACTGTGCAAATAAAACGGGCAAAATACTGATTGCAAAAATGAGCATAGCCCTTTTGCGTGCTTTGAAAATGGGTGCTCCTTTTTTTACTAACCACATAGGCAACCAACCTCCAAAAATGCTACCCACTGTTGATAAGGTGTATGCCAGTGCCAACGGAAGCGATTTTGCAGTGCCTACTAACCCATACTGTTTTTCTAAAAAATCAGGCAACCAAAAAAGATAAAACCACCAAACCGGATCCGTCAAAAATTTACCAATGGCAAAGGCCCAGGTTTGCTTGTAGGTTAACAAGGTGGTCCAAGAAAGCTTGGTGGTGTTATTCTCTTCCACGTGTTCCTCGTCGGGATCATTAATGATATAATTCAACTCTTCGTTAGAAAGTGTACTATGCTTTCTTGGCACCTCATACAGCATAAACCAGAAAATCAACCAAATAAATCCAACCAACCCCGTTAAAATAAAAGCCCATTTCCAACCATAAGTTTCCGCAATCACCGGAACCGTTAGCGGGGCCACGATGGCCCCAATATTGGCACCCGAGTTAAAGATTCCTGTCGCAAGGGCTCTTTCTCGTTTAGGAAACCACTCGGCCACTGTTTTAATAGCAGCTGGGAAATTTCCTGATTCAGTAGCCCCTAATGCGCCTCTTGCAATAATAAATCCAAACGTACTAGTAACTAAACCATGTGCAATAGCAGCCATGGACCATAAGGTGGTAGCGATTGCATAGCCTAATTTAGTACCTACTTTATCAATAAATCGACCCGCTCCTAAAAATCCAATGGCATAACAAATTTGAAAGGCAATGACAATATTAGCATAATCCGTTTCTGTCCAATTGAACTCTTTTGTCAATGGGGATTTCAAAATGGCAATGACCGCGCGGTCTATGTAGTTAATAGTGGTAGCAAAAAAAACTAAACCACAAATTGTCCATCTGTATTTACCCACTATTTGTTGCATCATAAATTAATTTAAAAATTGATTGGCAATATGCTGTATCGTTGAAACGTCATTATTAGTCGTGTCTCCTTTTTCTTGTAGCTTTCCAAATGCAGCCGCGGCGGCGTAGGTAATAATGGTAGAGAGGGAGTGATTATTGATAATTCCATAAATCAATCCTGCCATAAAACAATCGCCACTTCCCACTTTGTCTACAATTTGAGCAGTTCTAAAAAGCGGAGAAACAAATTGAGCGTCTTTTGTGTTCAGGGCTGCATAATATTGAATGGCTACTTGCTGACTATCAAATCGGAATGTATTTGCTACGTATTGACAACGCGGATAGTCTTTGAATAGCCTACTAGCAGTAACGGTCGCTCCAGTTAAATAGTCTGCTTGAGTAGGATTTTCAGCAATAACAGTAGGTAAGTTGATCCCTAATAAAGCATGCGCAGACCATATATTTCCCATCACCACATCGCAATATTGTACAAGTTCAGGCATTACTTCTGTTGGTCTTTTACCATACTTCCATAAGAGTGCGCGATAATTTAAATCAACTGAAATTTTTATATTTCGTTGTGATGCAGCATGTAATGCCTCTTTGCATAATGCAGCAGCAGTTTCGCTTAATGCAGGTGCAATGGCAGTAAAGTGAAACCAGGAAACATCCTCTAATATTTGATCCCAATTGAGTTGACCTGTTTTAAAAATAGAAAATGATGAATCCTTTCGGTCAAATACAGTATGTGCACTTTTCATGTCTGTACCTGTACTTAAATAATAGATGCCAAGTCGTCCATCTGTATATACAATAGCAGAACTATCAATTTGTTTTTGCGCTACATAAGCAACAATATTTTTTGAGATAGCGGTATCTGGTAGTACGGTAAAATATTTAGCGGGAACACCCCATTTTGCTAGTGCAGTAGCAACATTTAATTCAGCACCTCCTACAAAAACAGGCATTTGGTGTTGAAGCAGCCACTCACCATTTGCTGGCGGTGAAAACCGAAGTAATAATTCACCAAAACATAAAACCTTTTTCATAGGCAACCGAAAGCTACTTTATTTTAAACTAGCAATAGGCTGTGGATCCATATCAGTAAACTCTTTATTCTCCCCAGCCATGGCCCAAATAAATCCATAATTAGCTGTACCTACTCCATAGTGCATACTCCAAGGCGCAGAAATAACCGCTTCATGATTCGCAACAACCAGATGGCGTGTTTCTTGCGGCTCTCCCATAAAATGAAATACACGGTGAGTATCTTCCACATCAAAATAAAAATATACTTCCATACGACGTGTATGTGTGTGGGGCGGAACCGAATTCCAAACACTGCCCGCTTCCAGTGTGGTTAGCCCCATTACCAATTGACAGCTTTGAATACCATCATTATGGATATACTTGTAAATAGTCCGTTTATTTGAAGTTGAAATATCGCCCAAATTAACAGGAGATGCTTCTGCCTTAGTCATTTTACGATTCGGATAACTTTGATGCGCCGGCGTGGACAGCATATAAAAATGCGCTGGAGAGGAAGCTTCTGAACTGGTGAAAGAAACTTGTTGCGTTCCTTTTCCCAGATAGACACATTCCAATTTTTCAATTTCATAAGAAACGTCATCAGCCGTAACAGTTCCTTTTCCGCCCACATTAATAATGCCAATTTCTCTTCGTTCTAAAAAATAGTTAGCCTTTAATTCTCCTTCATTAGGCAAGGAAAGGGGCTGGCTAGTAGGAACAACTCCTCCTATAATGACCCGATCAAAATGCGAGTAGACTAATTGAATTTTGCCTGGCTGCATTAAGTCTTGAATTAAAAAGTTTTCACGCAATTGTTGCGTGTTCATTTGACTTGTTTCTTTTGGACTGTTTTGAAATCGTACTTGCATAACATTTAAGTAAATATTAAAGAATTATCGTCCCATCCAGCCTCCATCAACGGTGATAATGCTACCACATATATAATCAGAAGCAGGAGATGCCAAAAACACATAGGCCCCTGTTAAATCAGCCGTACTACCCCATCTTCCTGCAGGAATCCTTTGTAATATAGCTTTATTTCGCTCCTCATCAGCACGTAATTGTGCGGTATTATCCGTAGCAATATATCCAGGTGCTACGCCATTTACATTGACCCCTTTAGAAGACCATTCATTAGCAAAAGCCTTTAATAAAGAAGCAATAGCGCCTTTACTGGCAGCATAGCCAGGCACATTAATTCCTCCTTGAAAACTTAACAGAGAACAAGTAAAAATAATTTTACCGCTGCCCTGTGCAATCATTTGCTGACCAATTTCACGTGTGATAATAAATTGTGTATTCAGGTTTATATCAATGATAGAATCCCAATACTCATCAGGGTGCTCAGCAGCAGGCTTACGCATGATATGACCTGCATTATTTACTAAAATATCAATGCGGGGGTGATTGGCTTTGACTTTGAGAAGAAAGTCATACACAGATGGGCGATCTGAAAAATTTGCTTGATAAGCATAAAACTTTTTTCCTGTAGCTTCAACCGCTTTTGCAACCTCACTTCCGGTGGCGGGCAATGAAGTAGATACGCCAATAATATCCGCTCCTGCATTGGCTAATGCAATTGCAACTTCCATCCCAATACCTCGACTGCAACCAGTAACTAATGCTATTTTATGATCAATTCGAAAATTATTCATTCCATAAATTTTTAGTAAAGAATAAACTGTAAATCTTGATAATTTTCAGCATTTTTTTTGATGATTTCAACACAAGCACCACAATTATACTTAAAACTAGATTTCCAAAGCATTTGAAATGCATTAGACTGATCAAAAGGTTTAATTTGCTTCCACGTCCATACTGTATTACCTGCCAAATATGGCAATAATGCGTCGTAGCCCTTTTTTAAAGATTTGCCATTGGTAGTTTGAAGGTTCCAGAAATCAAAGCCTACCTTTTGTGATAAATGTGCAATTAGAGTAAAGGCGTCCAGAATAAAGACTGAATAATGTAATGAGGTTGTTCTGGCTAATTCAAGCGGAAAATATCCTTGCTCATTCATTGAAGAATCTAGGCGCATAGCTGCATGGTGAATTATTTTTTTAGCTTGTATTGTGTCACCGATAAAAATTGCAAGGGCAAGGCTAGTTGCATCATACCACACACCATGATTATTAATAGCTTCTTTTTCGTCTCTACCAATCTGACTTGTTTGCATCCAATTAAAGAAATCAGTCATCCACTTTTTTAACTTTTTTTGTTTGCTTTCTTCAAAAGACTGGGAATCTTTTAATAATGCAATGGCTTCTACTAAAAAAATAAAGTGTCTTATCTCGATTAATCCCTCTGCTCTTCCAGTTGTAATTCCTTTTATAGCTTGCCCGAATTGAAGATTAGGATTCATAGCAGTAGCCGAATCCAAAAACCACACATTAATAAGTTTGCTTGCATGTATAGCATACTCTTCGTTTCCAGATAAGTAATAGGCTAAAGACAAATTATGTACGTGCTCACAAAGTCGTGGAAGATTTTCTTTATCCAGAAAACTATGTACCTCAGGATTTACCTCACCATCTTTTCGAATATAGGGCAAACCATTTGGCTTCATCGGATCGGGCCACCAGTAAGGTGCAATACTCATGTAATCGTGCTTGTCTCCACTAGGTGGAGTCTCTTTTTTATCTATTACACTAACCGGCTTAAACAGCATTGCTTCATTGGCGGATTTTAAGAGTTGTTTGTAAGCAGGAATTAACCAAGCATCATTTGCGGTAAGTTTAGATTTACTAGTTGCCAACCGCTGAGGATCCCAGATAACCATATCAGATTTAGATAATGCAGATTTACGAGACGCGGTAATATTCTGAGCAGGCAGAATATTTGGCAACCAAAAGAAAAAACACAAAATCAGATTAGATTTTTTCACTAAATGAAGATAGCTTAAAATAAAACTATTGCAGTATTTTTAGCTATATCCCTTATTTAAAATCAGGAGTGGCAACACATCTGAATCCTAGATGTTCCATACCAGAATCGGGTGAAGTTTTCATTCGAGCAGAAATGCGATATCCGCTACAATACGACTCATTACATAAAAAAGAGCCTCCCCGTATCACTCTTTTTATTATCAAAGGTTCATTAGGATCATAACTTACAGAAGGCCCTTTAGGGTCAGTCGATATGGTAGAACTAATTTGTTTATAATAATCGTGGTGGTAAAGATCTGCAGTCCATTCCCAAACATTTCCTGCCATATCAAAAAGTCCAAACCCATTAGGCGGAAAGGATGCAACTGGTGCCGCCCCAAAATACCCATCAGTAAGATTATTCTTATAAGGAAATGCACCTTGCCAATAATTACATTTTGCTTGCGGCGAATCTAACGATTCGTTTCCCCAAGGATAAATAGCATTTTTTAAACCCCCTCTTGCCGCGTACTCCCACTCTGCCTCAGTAGGAAGTCTTTTACCAGCCCATTTACAATAAGCCATTGCGTCGTCCCAGCTAACATGAACGACTGGATATTTTTCTTTACCTAAAATATCACTACCTGGGCCTTTTGGATGCTTCCAGTTTGCCCCGGCTTTCCATACCCACCACTGAGTATGATCTTGTAGATTTACTTCCGATGTGGTTTGTAAAAATACAAGGCTGGCGGCTTTTAGGAGATTATCTGGAGGTCTAACACTTCCAATGGGCAATTGTTTTTTTATTTCTTCCCACTCAATATCTTTCTCAGCAGTTGTAACATAGCCAGTAGATTTAATGAATAGGGCAAACTGCTCATTTGTTACTTCTGTTAGATCCATATAAAAATCATTTACCCTAACCTGATGCCTTGGGTATTCATCAAGATGACCATTCTGGGTATTCGAACCCATAATAAAATCTCCACCTTTCACTAAAACCATCCCATTAGGAATTTTTACGGTTGTTGCGAATGAATTTAGTCCAGCAGTTAGTTGGGTCTGTTGAATAGGGGTGGAAAATCTATGTGGTAGTGAGGACACACAACAACTGCTAGGCTGAAAGTTAGCAGCATCATTTGCGCTTTGCAATAGTGGTTGCCCTTGCAGATTTAAAAAAAAGAATAAACAAACAGTGACTGAAAAAAAGTTTAACCTCGCAAACATTTTTTTTAAACCCTTTGATTTATAAGTATACTAATATACTTTTTAAAAAGGAGTTGGAGTTATAACGGCAGTTTTGAATACTAAGACCAAATCCCAGTTATAATTTGTTAACTTTACGCCAGCGACAATTTGGCGACAGCAGTTCTTTTTTAATATGTAATTAATTGATATTCAACAGATAGTGGGGAAATGTTCGATTCCGCCCCACACCACCACTTCGAAGAAATAAACCCTTGCAAATCAACAATTTGTGAGGGTTTTTCTTTTCAAATACTCTTTGTACTCCAAAATGTACTCCAAATCTTATGTTTCAGGATATCATTTTACGTAACAAAGTAAGATTAGGAACAGCTTTCTGGTCCCCTTTCACTTCATCTAAAAGGAAGATACCTTATCTTTTCTTTGGAATCAAAGAGGACTTAAAAGAAGATCAGAATTAATTAAACAAATAGAAGAAATAAAATAAATGGAAGTACATCACCACCCACATATTCCAAAACATGCCAAACCATGGAAAGAATACTTATTAGAAGGCTTAATGATATTTGTTGCTGTAACACTTGGATATGGGGCAGAGAATATAAGAGAGCATTATGTAGAAACCAAAAAAGCACTTATCAGTGCCAAAAACCTGTACGTCGATGTTACTTATGACTCAATTGGCTATGCAAACAATATAATTTTTAGAAGCAGACAAGACAGTTGTTTTGAGATTATAAACAACTACTATAACAACAAAACACTTGATAATGAAACACCAGCTATTTATGCTGCACATGGTTATATCTCTTTTAGGCAGTTACATCAAATGAATACGCTTGCATTAGACGAAGTAAAAAATTCAGGAGCATTAAAATTTTTAGAGTCTGACGAATTAAAAGCTGCTATCCAGCGTTATGCTAGCTTGGGTACGGGTCTAAAATTAAGAGAACAGCGAGAATTTGGATATATTGACAGAATGGTCGATCCTATTTCAATTAATAATTTTGAGTTTAATTTTTTTAGAGCTGCCCCCACTAATTTTAAAATTGATAACAATAAAATAGTTATTACAATACCAATTCCTGCCAACCTAAAAATCATGAAAAAAGATCAGTTAGACTGGGATAATTATATAGCTATTTTAGGCATGCTTCAAACAATTAGACAATCTACAGATAAAGAGTATATCGCACCTACCCAAAAGCAGTGTCACGAACTTTTATCCTTATTAAGAAACTATCTTATAGAGCACGGTGCTCTATAATTAATTATTCAAAACATGTGTCAGCTTACCTATTTTTCGTGCCATTTAGAAGTTAGCGGTTTGCAGCTATTGGCGACATTTTTTGGGTAGCCAAATTGTAGGCACTACTAAACAACGAGTTAATACTGAGTGTCGATTGGGGGATTTACTTTTCATTCAAGCTTATACCAAATCCAAACATTGCAGCTACCAATGCAAGATGAAAGATTAAGACTGTTTTTTGCCAAGTAGGTCTTTCATTCCATTTTTGTTCAGTGTCAAAAGGGTCAAATGCCAGTCCAATTCCAAGTGAAGCAGCAGCCTGCAAATAATCTTTATGAAAAATGGCCTGATAAAATCCAAGTACCAAAAATCCGATATACAGAAATTTATTGAAAGGAGTTTTCATTGAGGGGGGGATATTGTATGTTATGAATGTTATTTTTCAATATTGAGAGAATCAAAGTACTTATTTTTCAAATCTGCTGATGCATCTTCAGAACGTTTCTGATGAACGATATTGACAGTATAAACACCATCAATGAAAATATATGAGGTAATCTCTAATTTTTTTCCATTCCGCGTTCCACTTATAATGAGGTGTAGCACTTGTCTCCCACTAATTTGCTTGATCTCCGAAGATAAAACCGAAGCATCGTTACTAACCTGAGCAACAAAACTTTTCTCAAGTTGTTCCCAAAAAGCCGATTCTTGTTGAGCAGCTTCTAGTACATCAGCTGTCATACCACTACTTTTTTCAAGATTGGTTGCCAATGCGTAAAAATTTGCTGTACTGTCAGCTAATTTGAGAGTATGTTGTACACCTATGTCCTGCATATTACGAGTCGAAGGTTTCTCAGGAAATACAACAGAAACTTTGTCCGTTAATTGGATTTTTGTCTCCTGTGACATCACTATAAACGGGCATAAAATCAAGGTCAAACGAATAATGATTGACTTACTCATAGAATATTATTTAAATGTAAAAATAAATTAAGCACTATATCTAAAAGATGAAATAGTACAATTGGTATGCATGTGGGATAAATGATCATTTTCCATTCCATCCATCTAGGATGCCTGCTTTGATATCTGAATATTTGGTAGTAAATACGATTGCCAAAATAAGTAGGATTAGTAAAATAGTTTCCCAATGAGCCTTAACAAATTTTTTTAAATCAGCATAGAATTGATTCATAATTATAATTTTGATGCGTGAAATTTAAAATTTTAATAAAAAATGAATTAATTATTTAATTGGTTTCACCTTATATCCTTTCTTTTTAAGAAGCTCAAGCACGCCCTGACTTCCAGCCAGGTGGCCAGCACCTACTGCAAAAAAAGTAGATGAGATCTTCATGGCTGATTCCATAATGGGTATCCAATTACGATTACGGCGGTCAAGTAATAATTCCTGACTTCCCATCATTTCGGGAGACGCTACCATTAACTGATAAAGTGACTCGAGATTCTGCGCCTTGTATAGTGAAGACATACGGTTAAATTCGTTCTTCTGGGACTCAAAATTATTGACTATGCTCATGATTGATCGTATTTCCAGCGAATCTGGAATGGCATCAAAAACAGCTACCTGATCTTCCACTCGCTCCAACCCTAGCAGTTCCTTTTTCTGTTCGCTGGCCATTTTTACAAAGTTTATTTCATAAGACTCCATTGCAGCACAAGACAACAAACGTTGAGCAAGTAAACTCATTACCATCATAGGCTTAAACCCGTTAAACACAGCAAGGTTCATGTTCATTTCTTTTTTTAAAAATGAATCGAGCCTATTAAAATTGTTCTCACCAAGTTTATTTTTTAAAGTTTCCTTGTCAGGTAGTTGCATCAGGCCCATCATCACCGATTGAAGTTTCGGGTCATCCATGTCAAGTTCAAGGTAAACTTGTTTACTTCTATTGAATTTTTGTTTAGTAAGTTCAGAAAAAGTAAAGTCCTCCTTGCAAATCATATGTATTGTACCAAACAAATACGAGGGCTGCTGCAATCCATTACCACTGATTTCCCAAAGCAAGGCGTTAGTTTTATCACCCTGCGCAATAGATTGCATCGAATAGGTAGTAAATAAAAAAACAACCCAAAGCCTACTTTGTATCAGACTCATCCATTTCATAAAGAATATTTTTTAGTTTTTGAATGTGCTTCCCATAAAGAGTAAATAAGTACCAGCGACTGAAATAATAATTTATGATAAAGAGGACAGCTCCTATAAAAATAAAAATCAAAACTTCTAAAAAATGAGGGATAGAGACTGTTTTACCCTCAGAGGTGGCGTATCCTATTGCCCCAGCAATTAGATAAGTCAATAGCACAAAAATATTTCCAACCTTGAAATACAGTTTAACCAGTTTTTCAAGAAACCCCAATTGAAGGTTGAGATTTGATTTGACCTCGCAGCTCATACACTCCATTTTGTTAAGCAGTTTGTTTTTATAGAAAACGTAAATGGAATAAAGTATACCTGCAACAACAAGCAGTATAACATCAAAGTATAAAATAATTGAAACAGCTTGATTTGAAACTACCCATATGAAAAAACAATAAGACAGAATCCCAAATGCCACTTCTAGCTTTAGATTTCGTTTTATTATCGCAATTGGACGTCTTGATCTTTTATTCAGAATCTGATTTAACTCTTCCTCATTTATTGGTATTGAAGAGTTTCTGGAGTCATCCCACAATTCTTTTAATTTTTCAAGTTCCATATTGGCTAGTTTTTGTAATCTGGCGTAATTTTTCTTTTATCCGGTTCATTTTTACCCTTAAGGCACCCTGATTGATACCCAGTACATCTTCCATCTCCCCATAACTTTTATCGTCCAGATAAAGCATAACAATTGCTTTTTCGACCTCAGTAAGTTTGGAAATGGCACTGTACAACATATTTAAGTTTTCTTGATCGGTATCTATAGCATTTTCATGAGCCGTATCATCTTTTAAAGAGTCCAAAAAAACAAAGGAGACCTTTGTTTTGCTTCCTCGCTTATCAGAGAGTGCAGTATTCAGTGCAACCCGATACATCCAAGTACTGATCTTAGATTCATTTCGAAAATTTTCAAATGATTTCCACAATTGGATGACAATCTCTTGGAAAAGGTCTTGTTTTGCCAATGCATCCGCAGCATAGACATGACATATTTTATGAATCAAGCCTTCATGCTCAGAGATAAGTCTTAAAAATTCCTTTTCTTTATTATAATTCAAATAAACAGGTTGTTATTAGCCTATATGTTGCAACAATGGAGAAAATGTTACATCCGGTAAAAATAAATTTTAATATAAAGGGATATATTTACCCTCTAATCCTAATAAAAAAAGTGCGCAGTTTTTTTAGGTCTGTTACTGTTTAGATCTATTTATATAGGTATAGATCCATCTCAACATATATGAAAATCAAATAGCAAGACGGTCATGATGAGGGATAAAGTAACTACGACCGCACGCCCCACACCACCACTTCAAAGAAATAAACCCTTGTAAATCAACAATTTGTGAGGGTTTTTTCTTTTCCAACACCCAGTGTACTCCAATTTCTAGCCAAGTTTATCTAGTTCAATTTTTGTAGTTTCAATAAACTCAAAATTTTTAAATGCGACTCCCCTTATTCAACCCCACATCATTCAAAATAGTAGCCAGTTTAATACTAGGCTTCTTCACTCTATTAACAGCTGGGCAAGATCGTGATATTAGCAAACTATCGTCCGGAGGAAAGCTAAATCCTTTACAGGCCAATATGGATATTAGGCATTATACGCTATCGCTTAATATTGATATTTCAAAAGAGTCTATCAAGGGATTTGCAGATGTTGACATAATTCTTGCAAAAACAGCTGATACACTTTTACTAGACCTTATTAATCTCTATGAAGTATCGTCAATTGCTGTAAATAGTAAAGAGCAAAAGTTTAGTCATATTGATAACAAGCTCCATATCTATGGAGACAAACAATACCCACAAGGAAAAGTTACTATTCGTGTGAACTATAGTGGTCGACCACCTGTAGCAGTAAGACCCCCTTGGTCAGGAGGTTTTACCTGGACAAAGGACAGAAGTGGTAATCCTTGGATTGCTATTAATTGTCAAAAAGAAGGAGGACGTGTCTATTTCCCTTGCAAAGATCATCCTAGTGACGAACCCAACGAAGGAGTAGATATGCATATTACAGTTCCCGATACATTAGTAGTATCAGGGCCTGGTTTATTGCAAAAAATAACTAAGCGCAAAAAAACAGCTACCTATCACTGGAAAACCAATTACACAATTAGCAACTATTGCGTTCTTTTCAATATTGGCAAGTATAAAGTAGTCCAAAAAGACTTTACAACTATCAATAATAACATTGTACCGATTGTGTTCTATGTTTTAGAAGAAGATGTAAAAGAAGCGGATAAGCTTATAGAGCTAAAAGCACGAGACACGCGAATTCTTGAAAAGTACTTTGGGGAATACCCTTGGGTAAAAGAAAAGATTGGTATTTGCGAAGTACCTAATTCAGGAATGGAACACCAGACAAATATTACATTTCAAAACAAGTTCGTATACACTCGTATTGGCAATAACGACTATTCTGACAATCTCTTCCATGAATACGCACATGAATGGTGGGCGAACAAGGTAACCAACAAAGATTGGGCGCATATGTGGATTCAAGAAGGCATAGGAACATATGCTGAAACGCTTGCACACTTTGAATTAGGAGGACAAGCGGCCTATGATAAAATAATTAGCGCACACAGAAGATCTATCAAGTATAAAAAGCCAATGGTAGGCGGAGAGGAGCTTTCGGAAGATGAGACCTATGCATTCACCGATATCTATACAAAAGGTTCGTTCTTTATGCATAGTCTACGATTTGTAATTGGCGATGATATTTTCTTGCCTACGCTCAAAAAACTTGCAACAGATCCAGCCTATACGTACGATAGTTTCGTTACAACTAGTGATGTTGAAAAGCTTTTCAGCAACGCCGCTAGTAAAGACCTAAAGCCGTTTTTTGATTTTTATATGCGAACCACTGATGTGCTGGATTTTAGCGTCAAAGAAACTGGCTATCAGCAATACACGATAAAACTCAATAATTTCTTTATGCCGCTGCCATTAGAAATAACTACATCTAATGGTAAAGACAAGCATATCATTGGCAAAGAAGGCCTCAAGATACAAAGCGCTACTCCCCCACTTGTAGACGCTAATGGCTATTATTTGAAAAAGATTACAATGTTACCATGAGATATCTACAATACTTCTTACTTATTATAGTATTAGGCACCTCATCTATTTGTCATGCCGATAACTATCCAAGAAACTATTCGCTCGATATTTTACACTATAAGTTTGAACTAACGCTATCAGATGGTACGGACGAAATAATTGGAAAAACATCGATAGTTGTTCTTTTTAATACCGATAACAGCAAGCAATTACGATTCGACTTAATTAAACGCTCTTCGGAATTAAAAGACAAAGGCATGTGGGTAGAAAGCGTGTTTTTTGAAAACAGCCCCGTTTCTTATAAACATGAAAAAAATGCACTTTATATCAATCTACCTCGATTTTTTGCAAAAAATACAACTGCAACTTTTGTAATCAACTACCGCGGTATACCTGCCGATGGACTTCGGATCGGCAATACCAAACATGGAGAAAGAAGCTTTTTTAACGAAAACTGGCCTAATCGAACAAGACATTGGCTACCTACGGTAGATCACCCTTATGATAAAGCCACTAACGAGTTCGTCATTATAGCTCCCTCCCACTATCAAGTAATATCGAATGGGCTACTTGTAGAAGAATCGATACTTAACGCAAATCAAAAGCTCACGCACTGGAAACAGTCTGTACCGATATCCTCGTGGCTATATGTGCTGGGGGTGGCAAGATTTGCTGTGCAGTATGTAGATGAGTTTATGGGAAAGCAAATCCAAACTTGGGTATACCCACAAGATCGAGAGAAAGGATTTTTTGATTTTGCAAGCCCCACTAAAGAAGTACTTGGATTTTACTCAAACTATGTTGGACCGTTTGCTTACGAAAAACTAGCAAATATCCAGTCACCGAGTGTAGGTGGTGGAATGGAAACAGCCTCTGCTATATTTTATGGCGAAAATCTTGTTAACGGTAAACAAGATACCCGGCTGCGCAATGTTGTAATTCATGAAATCGCTCACCAGTGGTTTGGAAATGCGGTAACAGAATCCACCTGGGACGACGCTTGGCTAAGTGAAGGATTTGCCACGTATTTCACGATGTTGTTCCAAGAGTATGCTTACGGAACAAACGTATATATCGATGAACTAAAAAAGGCCCGTGCCCGCATCTTCAATTTCTATAGTAAGGACTCAACATATAAGATTATCGATAATCGTACAGCAGAGGAAGGGCCCGTAACCAATGATATGACCTATCAGAAGGGTGCTTGGGTTTTGCATATGCTGCGCGAAAAAATGGGACACGAAGCATTTAGGGAAGGGATACGATCTTACTACCAGGCGTTTTACAATAAAAATGCAACTACGGATGACTTTTTTGAGCACATGCAGAAATTTACAAAAGCAACGCTTAATGGGTTTCGCAATCAATGGTTGCACCGGCCTGAGGTAATGAACTTGCAGGTGTCTTGGCATTATGATAGTGCTTCTTCACAATTAGAGATTACCATTGATCAAAAGCAGTCCACTAAATTTTATTTTGAAGCACCTATTGAAATCGAGATAATTGAAACAAGTAGTAAGAAAATCGTAAGCTTAGAAATCAGCGGTAAAACTACCACCTTCAAGATCAAAGCAGATAAAAAACCAGTTGCCTTACTTGCAGATCCTAGAACTACGCTATTAGCGAAGTTTGAAATTCAGGAGCTATAGAAGCGGGGGGCATTTTTAGTGCAGTCAAGTTGTAAGCACGAATAATCAGCAGGTTAATTAAGTGGGTTTAATTTGGAGATAATTTATTTTTTAGATAAGGTCCCAGAATAGTCTCCCATCCCACAATCGGGATAACCTCCCTCGCTTAGAAAACACATTGAAAACGAATTTACCTGCCCATTCGAGTTTACCTTAATTGTAAGATTTAGTGTTTTACGTTCATAGCTACTTCCGCCTTCTACAATATTACGTTCGATCTTGCCTTGACTATTTATTTTCTGCTGAACTCACCATCACATTAAAGCGTAAACTATTATTAAAAAGACTTTTTCAATAAATTCATTAATCTATCTATCTTCCGCAATAAACAAATAAAATGCGTTTTCTCCTCTCTATTATTTTTCTTTTTATAAGCATATTTTCTTACGCACAAATGCTTAATGACAGTACTTTTGATACAGGCATACCTCATCCGAAGTACAAAAAACAAAGAGGGCCTACTATTTTAATTGATGCGGGACATCACAACTTTATTGTTGAAATGGGCCTTATAAAACCATTTGTTGATCTCGCAAGAAATGATGGATATAAGACAACTATTGATTCTGGGGCTTTCACACCTGCCTATCTGGCGAAATATCAGATATTACTTATTACCCCGGCTATGCCATTTAAATTTGGCTCTAAAAAAGACATCGCCGATGAAATTACATTTACAAATCAGGAATTAGTGGCCTTAAAGGAATGGGTATCAAATGGGGGCTCCTTAATTGTTTTAAGTGAACATGCCCCCATTGACAAGTCAATGACGCCACTATTGAACACATTCGGCATTCAATCAAGTGTCGGTGCCATCTTTGATCCCGTCAACTGTGATACAACGATAAAGCTCCCGCTCTATGAAACAATTTTGAAATTTACGAATAGCAATGGGCTACTCAATAGAAATCACCCTATTACAACTGGAGCCAAGAAAAAGGAAGTAATACAAAATATTGAAACCTACACAGGCTGTGCGCTGACTGGGCCTAATTACACTACTATTTTAAAGTTAGGGTCTACTGCTACGATCAAAAAATGGAATGGAATTCTTCCAACGGGTGGTGGAGATTCACAATGTTTGGCAGGCACCTTTGGAAGAGGTAAATTAATGGCCATGGGAGATTGTAATGGATTCACAGCGATGTATGTCAACTCAGGTGGTAAAAGGTTTAATGCAGGGATGCAGGTTGAGGAGTACGACTGGAAGCAATTTGTGTTAAACACACTGCATTGGTTGTCAGAATGAAATTTCCTAGATACTATCCTGTTACGGAACAAGAATAGGGTGAATAATGAAAGCAGTTAGTACAGAATCGAAAATTATTTATATTTAGGTACCCCAAAATTATTTAATCACTAAAAAAAGCAAAATGAAAAAACTTTTATTCCTAGCTATTATTGCTCTCGCAGTAGTTTCCTGTAGTCAAAACGGTCAAAATAAAGCTGCCGCCATTGATCCTCACCAATTTGGAGAAAATTATGATAGCACTGCAAATATGGATGTAATCAAAGCTTCGTTTAAGGACATTGAAAACTATGATTCTGTTACGTATAGAGCAAGATATGCGGATACAGCAAAATTCCATGATAACGATAAGCTAATAACGCTGAATGAAAATGTGGCCTTGCAGAGTCAGTTTGTGGCAGCCGGCATAAAAGCTAAAGTAAAGGATGGTTACGCTATGTGGAGCAGTCATTTTAATTTCAAAGATGGAAATCAAGGAGATTATGTATATACCTACTTAACCGTGACATTCACAAAAGGAGATAAATCTGTCGATGTAGTAGTTTTTCAGGCAAATAGATTTAATAAAGATGGTAAAATTGTTGAGGAGTGGCTTGTATATGATACATCGAAGATGGCAGAACTGATGAAATAAGTTTTAGTGTTTTTAAAATTTAGAGCCCCTGCAGTTTATTTTGTAGGGGCTTTTTTATTAATAGCAATCACTATTTCAACTTAATAAAAAAGAGTTGATTAGCTATTTCCCCTCCATTTTATTTACATAAGCGAGAGAGCCCAATCGGAGACGTATGGGCACCCGTGTTTTCTTTTCAAACTTCCACTCTTGCTTACAGATGTACCCTTGCTTTACACTAATAAAATCAGGCTTGATAATTGGAATTAATTTTTTTGGTTGCGAAGAGATAACAAATGATTTAAAAACATATTTGGGAGGTAATGAACTTTTTTGCTGCCCAAAACAGTAATTAAAAAAGAAAAACAATATGATAATCAACAGTCGCATTTTCTAATTATTGGTTGCGCATTAATTTATTTTATATCCAAGATTATACTTTATTGCTATTTCAGTCTGTAATTCATTGATTTTTTTATCGAGACGTGTGTATGCAAATTCAATTAAAAATTTATTAAGATCAAATCTCAAATTTATTAATCGATTATTGTATTCGGCTAGAAAAATTCGGTCACTCGTCATTAGTTGAGCATCATCACCAATAATCTTATTTTTTACATCGATGTACTTTGTGCCATCAATAATTTTATAAGCCATATTCTTAATATTAGCCTTATACATAAATATTGTTTGAGTTTCAAACTCATTTAACTGTGCAATTAATTGCCAATATTCAGTAATGAGTCTACTCACTTCTTTATCCCTAATTAAACGCATTCCACCCGATTTTAACTGGGAAGAAGTTTTATCGATAAACGTCATGGGCCTGTTACCTCCAGTTTTTAAACTTACCCGATAAAATATTTTAATATTCTCTGATGTCCAGTTATTTTTTGATAATAAACTAATAGCCGTATCGAGATTACTAATCTGAGTAGTGGTGTACTCTCTTGCAGAATTTACTTCAATTTTATCCTTTGCCAGGTCGTCAATAAGACTTTCCATAAACTGAATTTCGCGATGCCCCTCTACATAGTGTTCGCGCTGATTCTCAGCAAAAAAGCCAAGTGTTACCGCTGCAAACAACATCACAAACTCAATAATATATTCAGACCACTTTTTTTTATGAGTGGGATGATGCGGATGATGGACTTCCATTATTTACTCGTTATTTATGGGGTTACCACAGGAAGATCGGAATTAGATATATCTCTATGAAGCTTCCATTT